>Ga0208826_1000011_pt1 | contig 297079 bp, 221 predicted proteins | sample AD_UKC115_MetaG_FD_184451 | JGI IMG/M metagenome (GOLD analysis project Ga0208826, IMG submission 184451) | Active sludge microbial communities of municipal wastewater-treating anaerobic digesters from Hong Kong - AD_UKC115_MetaG (SPAdes)... | ecosystem: Engineered > Bioreactor > Anaerobic >...
TTTTTTTGAATTAATATAAAAAAATGTTAATTATTATTTTTTAGTTCTTATTAAAAAATTTTTCATAAACTAGACCTATTTTTGTATAATCAAAAAAATCATAATTAACATTTTTTTTTTTTGAATTAACATAAAAAATGTTAATTATTATTTTTTATTTTTTAGTTCTTATTAAAAAATTTTTCATAAACTAGACCTATTTTTGTATAATCAAAGAAATCATAATTAACATTTTTTTTGAATTAATATAAAAAAACGTTAATTATTATTTTTTAGTTCCATCATTATTAAAAAATTTTTCATAAACTAGACCTATTTTTGTATAATCAAAAAAATCATAAAGATAAGGCGCAAACAAAATATAATTTGGTCCTAAAAATGTTACTGTGTCACATAATTCAACATGATTATAAAAACCAAAAATATTACAAAAAGTATCAACGTTATGAGGAAATATTTTAGATTCAATTGTGTTTCCTGGGTGTTTTATTAATGTATCGAAATAGTCTAAAATATGTAAATTATTAAAAATTAACTCGGTCTCTGTTGCTAATTTACATTCATATTGCAATTTTAAAATTAATAATAAATTTTCTAAATTTTCTAAATTTTTAATACAATGGTATATCATTGATTTATAATGTTGTAGCAATATTATTTTGTTTGGTTTATATATATTTGCAATTTCAGCCATATTCATAGTATTGGAATCAGCAGATGTTCGACCTTCAGGAAATTTAACTTTATTATTTTTTATAATACTGTCAATTTCCAAATTATATTTATTTATTAAATGATCATCATCTATAGCTTTTTTTTCTAACATTTTAAGAATTTCATTATATTTGTCAATATTATAAGCATATAAATTACGTATAATTATGATATTACAATATAATTTAATGCTAATGCTAAACTTAAGAAAACTATCATAAACTTTAATGTTATAACAAAAGGCGTCTGTTGATGTTTTCAATTCAGGAAATTTATTAAAATTACTATTTTTATTTTCTGAATCTTTTTTTTCTAAATTTATATTTATTTCTGTTTTTTCATTTATATTAGGTTTATTTTGTTTTGCAATCAAATTATTTAATTCACTATTAGTTATCTTATCAAATTTTTTAGTTTCATTTAAGAACTTGATTACCAAATCTAAATCTTTAATAACTGTTATTATTTGTATTAAAGATGCACTTGTTATTAATATACCTTTTTCTAATACTAAAGAATCTATTATAGGACCATAATGTAATTTTAATATACCTTTAATCTGATTCTCATCACAATAAGTAACATGAATAATATTATCTATTCTTCCTGGTCTTATTAATGCTGGATTATTATTTAAATATGACATATTATTAGCTGTCATTATTGTTATTCTACCATGATATTCATCAATACCATCTAATAATTGTAATAATGTTGATACTTGGATATCATTATATCTTGCTAAATTAGTTGTGTCTATATCTTCTATTGCTACTATATGAGGCGTTCCTGGTTTTATATATTTATAAATCATTTCATTTGCTGTATTTACCATATTTGTTGTATTTATAACATCAAAACTAAAAGTAAAAATAGGTAAATTATATTCTACGGCAACACTTTTAATAATACTTGTTTTACCTGTTCCTGGTTCTCCATATAATAGAAAACCAATTTTATAAGGTAATCCTTTCTCATTATATATTTGTAATTGTGATTTAGTCAAAAAGATTTTTATTTTTTCAACAAAATTTTTATTAACTGAATCAGATAAAATAGTATTAATTAATCTTTTATTAGTTTTTGATATATTTTTATTCCAACCAGTAAATGAACTAATGTTATTTTTGTTTTCACTATTAATAGAAATTAAAGGTTTAAATATTACTAAATCGTAATTTTCACATGTTAATGCTATGCGATCATGGATATTTTTTATATATTCTTGTATTAATTCAACATTAGTATTACAACTTATTTTATAAGAATTTTTATTCTCAATAGTTATATGCATTTTGTATTTTTTATTATTTTTTTCAAATATATCAATTATTGTAGTTTTGCAAAATTCTACTGCTTCAAAATTTGTATTATAATCTTCTTGTATTGTTTTACATGCTTTAATTTTGTCAATATGGTTACTGATTATGTATTTACCAAATGATTTATAATACAGCATAGTATTATCTAATATAACATATTTTTTTTGAAAATAATATAATGGCATAAAATTTATTAAATTTGATATGATATCAAATATAAATACAAGTAACGACACTATTAATTTTGATAAAGGATAAGCCAATAAGGATCTAGTTGATAAATCATCAATTGGTATATATTTTATTAATAATGTTGGTAAAATAGTATTAATTGTTTCAATTAATATATTATTCATTCTTGATTAAATATTGATTATTGTTAAATATATTAATATTTAAATTTTCATTTTTTTTTAATTTACTAATAACATTAATTTTATATTTTGTTATTATTTATTATTCATAATGATTATTTTTTAAATAAATATTTAGTTTTGTATTTAATGTATTTATCTAAATATTTATCTCCGGAATAATTACTGATATCTACTAAATAATTATCGATATTGTCATTTATTTCATGATTAGGTTTATAGTTTGGATCTATAATTGTTAATAACATGCCATCTACTATATCGCGATTTAATTGTATTATGCTATCTTTATCATAATCATGAAAACCTATTTTATCATTAATTTCTAATAATTTAATATGACCATTATCATTTATCATAATATCTGCACCAAAAATCTCAAAACATTTTTTACTTTCAGAAAAACAACCTGCATTTATTAATTTTAAAATATGATAAAATAATATCTTAATTTGTTCAAATATTATTTGAGATTGCTTTTTATCAAAATCATCTGGAAAGACATATCCACAATTAGCAACTAAACAATGAGTATCATGTATTTCATTGTTTTTATAATCTGATTTTTTATAATTTTGTTTGGCTGTAGTTAATTTTGATTTTTTATATACATAACCTTTTTTATTAGTTGCATCATATAAAAAATATACTCGTAAATGAAATTTTTTATTATCATATAGAAAAGGATTCTCAATGTATCTAGCTAGAACAAAACCATCTTTAAGCATACGATTATCGTTTTTTTTATTTTTAAATTCTTCAAAATATTTTATATACTCATCATAATTTTTAAATATTTCAATACCTACACCTAAACATGAACCAATTGGTTTTAAAATATGTATGTTATTGAATTTTTCAACATTTAAATAATTATGTTGATCTACATATTGTTGTTTCATCATGTATTTTAATGCTATTTGTTCATTGTATTTTATAAAATTATTATATAACTTGTTTTTATCACATATTTCTAATTTATCAGAATTTACTAAATTTTTTATATCCGATTTTATATTATATAATGATCTATCATATACAAATTTATCATCAACGAACATAAATGTTACGTAATTATTTTGATTTTGTTTTTTCCATCCTCTAGATTCTAATTGTTTTTCAATATATTTTTGATCTAGATCAATTGTTTTTATTAAATATGTATTCATTATATTATATATAAAAAAATTAATCAAGATTTTCAAAATTTAATTTAAAAATGATCATACATTTGTTATTATTCCATATAGCATTATTATTTTATAGCTGCCTTAATATTATTTTTTGTAATGGTAGTAGTAAAATAATTATCATAATGTTCGAAATATCCTCTTGGATAAAACATATCATGACCAAAGTCTGAATAACTAAAAAATGGACACGTAAAACTATTGTCAGTTGAATCATATCCATATTTCTCATCTTCATTATCATCTTCATTATCATCTTCATTATCATCTTCATTATCATCTTCATTATCTTCGTTGTCATTTTTATTGTTAATTAATTCGATATGATCATACCACTCGAAATCTCCAAAATCTCCAAAAACTCGATTATCTTTTATGACTATACAATGATTTGAATATTTCTCTCCAGGACAGATATCCATCACATCCATTCCATATGATATGCATACATTATATTTCACACTAACTGAACATCCTGAAATTGAATCAAACCAATATTTAATTTTAAAACTCAATAATATGCGATCTGATTTCAATCTTTGAAGATGACTTTCACTAAGTATTTTGCATTCATAAATATGAATCTTCTTATAATTAATGAATTTTTCAGAACCATAAAAAAGACTCGTTGTTTCAATTGTAGGTAAATATTGAACACAATGGCCTATAATTCTAAATTGCATGCCTCGATAATTACTAAATACTAAATTTTCGCCGTAATGAACTTTATTATTTTTATTGTTTAACAAAAATATTAATTTTTTTCGTTTATTATTATTTAAACTAGGACTAATTTTATAATAATCATTATTATAGTAATATTTTTTTTCATTATTATCAAAATTATCAGATTCTAAATCTTTATTATTCTTATAATTCAAATCATTAATTCCTAAATCTTTATAATTACTATCTTCATGTTCAGAATCATTAGCCTCTAAATTTTCATAATTTCCATTATCTTGAAAAATATCGTCCAAATCAAATAAAATTTCGGTGTTTGTGTTTTTAACTTTATTTGACATTGTAATTTTTTGTATCAAGTTATGTTATTAGTTTATTGTAATATGGTATATTTAAAAATATTATTTTCAATTTTATATTATGTTTGTTAACATACTTATTAAATAATATTTATCGTAACGATTTATTAATATTTGTTAATATTTGTTAATATTAATATAACAATTTTATTATTATACTTGGTAATATATATAGATGATTGACATTTTAAAAGAAATGCAAATAATTAAATACAATAATTTTATCGTCGATAATAACAAACAAAATTTACAATTTATTAAAATTAACAAAAATATTATTAAACAATTAGATAAAAATGATTTAGACAAAATAACAAATATATTATTAGAATATTTTAAAACTAACAAAATAGATTTTCCATACTTTAGAATGTTCGGATATGATATTTATGAACTATTTAATAATATTAGGAATGCAAATAATAAATATAAATTTACAAATTCTGAATATAAAATTAATGAACAAAAAGATATGACATTAAAATTACCAATTACTTTTACTTTAGATCATAAAACATGTAAATATTATTTATATGAATATAATGCTGAAGATTATAAAAAATTAGATATATTAACAGATTATTTTGTAGAAAATAGCAGATTATTATGTTTAAGGAAATATATGAAAAAGAATGCTATCGAAACATGGTATAATTACGATGATATAGTCAAAAAAACAATATTTAATACTTTAGTTAATAAACAAGAATTTAATGTAGAAAATTGTAAAACATATTATCAAAAATTAACTCATGAATGTTCAGGTGAAAAAGCATCATTTTATGTATTATTGGAATTTTTGTATAATAATAATACAACAAATATTAAAATATTGGATGGTTGTGCTGGTTATGGTGATAGATTATTAAGTGCAATGGCTTCTAATGTTGCCGAATATATAGGTGTAGAACCAAATAAATTATCTCATTATGGATTTAATGAAATGATTAAAAAATTTCAACCTTTGTGTAATAAACAAAATAATTATAAAGTATATTTAAATGGTCTTCCTGATGTTTATGATTTATTCGAGGAAAAGTATAAACATAATTATTTTGATATTTGCCATTTTTCTCCTCCTTCGTTTGATTCTGAAATATATTCACAAGATTCAGAACAAAGTGTAAAATTATATCCTACTATGGAAATTTGGACTACTGAATGGTTATATAAAACGATAAAATTGTTATGGAAATGTCTTAAACCTGGGGGTTATTTTATATGTCAAAGTATATTAATTGATATTATTAATCCTTTTATGTATTCGAAATTAAAAAATTCATTATATATGGGTGTAATTTCTTATTCTACTATGTCAGGAAGAAATAAACCTTTATGGATATGGAGAAAAAATACTGATTTAAAAATTACCAATGATATGTATAATTTACCTGATAAAAAATCTGTTTATCAAATGATTGACAAAAAATATCGGGATTTATACCAAAAGAAAAAAGTAGCATTAATAACATCAAAAAAGTTTTTTTGGTTTCCTAAATCTATAAATAATTTAAAAAATATAGCATATGATAATAATATCAAAATAGTCATTAAAAAATTTGATGAAGATAAAATAAATCCAAATAAATATTCAGGTTGTTTGTTGTTTTCATCATGGGATTATTTTAATAATATTGATAAATTTTTATCGTTATTGGAATCATGTAAAAATATTATGATAAATCCATATAAAACTATAAAATGGAATATTAACAAAAAATATTTATTAGATTTACAAAAATGGAATATTGATATAATACCAACTTTTATAGTAAATAAATCTGTTGATTTTAATAATTATTTAACAAAATATAAAAAAATTGTAATGAAACCTTTACAAGGAGCAAATTCGTATAATATTTTTATGTCTGATAATATAGATTTTTTAAATGATAATAAAAAAAATTATGATGATGAATTTATTATTCAACCATTTTTAGAAGAAGCAAAAATAGAATATTTAATGGTATTTTTTAATTACGAATATTCACATCATATAATTAAAAAAACTATTATTGATAAAGATCAACCGTCGAGACTTAATAAAGTTATAATAAATAAAGGATTGCCGCAAGATTTTATAGAAATAGGTAAAAATATTTTGACAACAATAAAAAATAATGGTTATGATACTGTATATGCTAGGATAGATGGTATTTTATATAATAATAAATTTCATGTTATGGAAGTAGAATTAATAGAACCAAATTTATTTTTTAATGATGTTAATAAAGAAATTATAAGTAATTATTTTAAAACTATAAATGATTATATTAAATCATAATCATATTATTTTATAATAATTATCATTATCATAATCATAATCATATTATTTATCATAATCATAATCATAATCATAATCATAATCATATTATAATCATAATAATAATCATAATCATAATCATATTATTCTATAATAATTATTATTATTATCATAATCTTTTTCAGAAAAAGTACAGGTACAAATATTTACTGTATCATTAATTGAATTTGTTGTTTTATATGTTTGATTCAAACAGTCTTCATCTAATTTAGTATCATTGACATAACAATATAATAATGCGCCTAATAAAATGCCTACCATTAAAGATTTTGAAATTAAAATTAATGATAAATATATACCATATAATACTGATATTAATATTAAACTGGTTCGTATTAAATCATAATGGTCTAAATTACAATCATAATCAATAGTTAAAAAGTAGATACTAAAACTAAAAATTATCGAACAAATTATTAAATGAAATATATCATAACATATGTTTCCATTTACACATGATTTTATAATTAGAGTAATAATAGAGATTAATAATAATGTTGAAATGTAAATACATTCATGAAAACCAATATTTAAAATTGTTACGAACATGTATATTATTGTAACAATTTTAAATATACAATAAGCAATTTTGCTTAAGACGCCTAATATTATAAAACAGCCACATAATGCAGTTTGCAGTTGTTGCATTTTAATATATTTTTTAGTAATATATATATACTAATTTAAAACATATAATTTCATTTTTTTTTAACTTGTAATATATACGGACGAAGACGTGTAAATAGTTGCTAATTTATTAATATAGGTATATTAATATAAGTATATAAGTATATTAATATTACTAAAAAAAATTGAAATTAATATCCTATAATATGACCATTATTATGATTTTATATATATAAACAATGTCTAAAAGACCAAGCTTGCCTGATTTTTCTTTTCGTTTTGAACCACACACAGCTCGTGAATTAGAACGTTTGCAAAAAGTATATCACGAAACACATTTCGCAATTGCTCAAGAAAGGTTTCGTTATATATGTCAATTTATTAATAATAAAAATATTGTCAATATTTCTACAAATCATGATAATATAAAAAAAGTAGAAGAATTAAAGGAATTAGGGGACGAAACGGCGGACTTTGCCCTAAAATTATTTAAAATACAATATTTTATTTAGTTAAAATAAAATTGAATTTTTTATTCTTAAGCGAGTCTTTAAAAAAGACCTTATTAAACAATGTCTCACTACGATTTCTGGACTTCTACCTTGGCGATAGCTTTCAAGCAACAAAAAATATATTATATATTAATCCTAACATTAATTACATATATAATTGTTCCAATTGTTGTCGCTCACTTAACTATTGTTTTTACTGAAAATGGTAATAGTGCATTAACATTATTAATACTAGATTTTGTTAATAATTTACTAGTTATGTATATTTTGAATCCTTTGTATATTAATTTGGCAACATTTGCAGAAATTAAAATTATAAAAAAGGAACACAAAAAATATAACAATATATCCTTTGAAGATAAAACAATTAAAACTAGTTCTGAACATAAAGAAGCTTTATGTCCTTATACATCAGCTTCATACATGTTAATTGAATGGGGTATGCCTAATGCATTAAGTTTGTTCGGGACTATTGTAGCAACATTGTATGTGTTTTATTATAAGGATTTATTACTGATCTTAATATCAGTTATTATATTTTTTGGTATAATATATTATTTCTTCATATCAAAAAAACAAAAACAATTAACTACCTTGGACAAAAAACTAAAACAAAAAAATCAAATGTTGTTCGCAAGAATCCAAATGTATTTGATTCCTTTTCAATACAAGGAATATACACCTAAAGATATTATTAAAAATTATGTCGAAATTAAAAAGAACCAAAAAACTATTACCAAACAATATACTATAATTTCTAGTTTTACATCAACAGCCAATAATATAATATCATTCATCGTTTGTTATACGGCTTCAAATGACGTTAATAATTTCTTATTACTATCAATTTTCATGAATCAATTAACTAGAGACATCAATAATACTATGTGGTTTATTAATCAATATAACAGATACAAAAATGACTATGATAATTATAAAAAATTTATGTCTAATGTATCTTTTAATGATGAACCTGAAAAAATAAACATTGATGATAATGGTTTAGTAATCAAAAATGTTAATATAAAAAGAGGCGATTATGTAATAAAATGTAATGATATAATCAAAATAAACAAGAATGATAAAATATTAGTTACAGGACCAACAGGACACGGGAAATCTAGTTTTGTTAAAGCTTTATTTGGTCTTATTCCTGGAATAACTTTAGAAAATAACAATCCTAATAATTATTATCATACTGTCGCAGATTATTATCAAGAAATTAAAGAAAAAATGCCATCTAGTAAAGTAACAATTAGGGACTTTTTTAAAGATCAACAGGATAATGACTTGATTAAAACTTATCTTGAATATGCATGGTCTCAAGATAATGAATATCAAGGAATTATTGCTAATATTAAGGCTAAAGCGGTTGATAGCAATGATTATGAATGTCCTGTTATTGTAGGACACGAATATGATTTACCTATTAATGAAACCTTATCAGGTGGCCAAAAATCAAGATTAATTCTTTGGTCTCGTTGCTATCAATTGGATCAATTAGATAAACAAATATTAATATTGGACGAACCGATACCTGATGTAGATTATAACAATTATCTCTATAATATTCAATCTATTTTTAAAAAATATGATAACAAAATGATTATCATGATTGCTCATTTACACGAACAAACTAAAAAAGACTTGAATATTGACTGGAATAAATTTATTAATATTGAAAATGGTTTGATTAAATTAAATAATTTGATTTAAATAATTTGACTTAATAAGTTAAGTAATAATTCCATATTTTGTATTCCAATAATATTATAATACTTTGATACTTTTTTCTGATTTTTTATATAGTTTTGTTTGTTTTTAATTTCAACAATTTTTTTATATAATAGCGAATTATTTGTAACATAAAAACAAGTATATAAAAATATTTTATATATTGTTAATATATATTTATTATAGTTTGGTTCCGTTCTATAATATTTGTAGTTTGATATCAAATTATATTTTATATCTTTTTGATAAAAAATATTTTTATTTATTGTATTTTTATAATTATTTAATATGTCATTAATTTTTTTTTCTAATATTTTTATTCTTATCATAGTAATTTCACTTTTATATTTTTCTTCTAAATTCATTTTATTATATTAATTACTATAATAATTATTTATTTGTGATAATTATTTGTTTGTGATAATTATTTATTTTAATAATTATTTATTTTAATAATTATTTATTTAATAATTATTTATTTAATAACTCAATTAATTCTTCTAATTTATCATAACCAATTATTTTATAATATTTTTGTCTTTTTTTTTCGTTGTTATTTTTAATAAATTTATAATTTAAAAACATCCTAGTTTTTATTATCATGTTCAACATTGCTATGAATAATGAAATAAATATTGTGAATATAACAAATAATATTGAAGTAATAATTGTAGTGTAAATTATATTATACGTTATATTTATAATAAACATAACAAAACATATTAAAAAAATTAATGATAATGTATTTAATATTTTTTTAGCTTTTTTTAATGTATTACAAGTATTCGTTATTTTATCAAAATTATATAATACATTACATTTATCATCTAAAATTTTGTCGAGTTTTTTAATAATATTATATGTTCTTGTTGTTTTATCAAAATTATATAATAAACCATATTTTGCATCTTTCGAAAAAAATAAATTGTTATCGTTTGTATTTTTATTATTTTGTTGTTTATATTCTTTTATTTTTTGATTAAATAAAACATGTAAATCATGTATTTTATCCATATTTATAAATAATTATAAAATAATATGAATATTATAACATAATAATTTCATTTTTTTTGGATAAAAAATTAATTAAAAAAAATTAATAAAAATATTAATTAACAAAACATAGCTTTAATAATAACTTGTGTTTCTTCATCAAGACTATAAAATTTCTTAATGAGTTCTTTTTCTTTATCAGTTAATAAAAGGTCGAAAACACTAAAAAAAGTTTCTTCACTCATAATTTTATGAATATTTTTGACTACAAATTTTTCACATACTTTGGTATTTAATAACTCGTTGATATATTTATTATCAACAAATTTATTTAATGTAAATTTATTATTAATAATCATATCTAAATTTTGTCGTAAATTCATTTCGTGTTTAAACTTGTCGCTTATTTCTTGTTTTTTAGCGACACTTGCATAATTATATGCCTTAACATATTTAGTAATATTCTTGGGTAAATTAATAACACGAATAACTCTTTTATAATTATTGTAACTATGTCTAACTATTGTTATTTGTTCTTTTTTAATTTGATAAGGCAAATCATAATAAATATTAGAATATAACATATTTACCATATAAGTTAAATTATCGTCACAATTTGAATCGCCCAATTTTAATATTAAAGTTAGTAGGGAAAATTGTTTTTCTGTTAAAGTTTCTAAATTAATAGGATTACTTTCATCAAGCAAACGAAACGTAAATTTATTTGCGATGAAATCTTCGAATACCATACTAAAATAATAATCATTATTAACTTCTTTCCTTGTTATGTTAATTTTCCAACTATTGTCAAAATTTAATAATATTAACATGTTATCCATTAGACTACATGCAATTAACAAATGATTTTGAATTTCTGAACAATTTGTTTTGATAAAAGTCATTATTTGCATTACTAGATCTTTTTTTATATCATATTCTTCTTTTGTAATATTTGTTTTTATTTTAATGTCATCCAAAACAATAAGATCTTCTAATCCTTCAACAAATTGCATTATTTAATATTATAGTATTATAGTATTATAGTGTTATTATACATTCTATAGATATACGTGCGATATGATTTTTATTTCAATTTTTTTTTTAATAAAAAAATTAATTATAATTAATAATAATTATTATTCATTATAATCAATTTTTTTTTTAATGAAAAAATTAATTATAATTAATAATAATTATTATTCATTATAATCAATTTTTTTTTAATAAAAAAATTAATTATAATGTATAATAATTATTATTCATTATAATCAATTTTTTTTTATAAAAAATAATCATAATATAATTAAACCAAAGCTTTAATAAGTGTTTTTAATTCTTCATTAGAATCATGATATTTGAGAATTAAATCAAGTTCTTCTTTTTTTAATACTGATTCGAATATACCAACAAATGTATCGCGATCCGTAATCGTAAATATATCATATTTAATGTAATATCTACAAGAATCATTATTTAATATTTCGTCAACTAATTTATCATTTTGTTCTTGATTTTTATTATTTAATTTGAAATTATTATTTTTGATTAAATCTAAAGAATTGTTAAAAATAGATTTCATTTTAAATGTATCACTTAAAATTTTAACATTCTCTTGTTCTTTGTTTAATAATTTTGTATAATCTCTTATTAAATTATTGTGTTTAATAATTTTCTTTTCTGTTTGCTTGACACATTTTATACTATGTAAATATTTATTATATTCCTTGTTTTTTATATTAACATATACAATTAAAACATTATTATCCACACGATATCCAATATCTTTTCTACTTAATTTACATGGTAATTCAGGATAAATATAATTTAATATAACATTAAAATTATTAACATCATCTAAATATAATTTCCTATCGCCTAATGATATATATAAGCCAATAATTGTTAATTGTTCTTGTGTTAATTCTTGAATATTTAATGATTTGAAACTCTTTTTTGATATAATCCAAGGACGATTATCATAACTAATAAAATAGGTCATTAAATTAATTTCGAATTTTTTTTTGTAATCCACAAAAAGAACATAATGTTGCGTATCTTTATTTAAAATTTTAAAATAATTATCACCAACACTGTAAATTTCGATATGTTTATGTATTGTTTTAGGTATATGATCTTGAATAAAATCAAGTATTTTAGCTAATTTTTCAGAATATTTCACATAATTATTAGCAATTGTACGATTTACAAATATTTCAATGTTATTGTATTTAACATAATCTAAATAACCTTTTTTTATTAAAATTGCCATTTGTTATAATAATTATATATAATAAAATACGCGATATGTTTTAAATTTCATTTTTTTTATAAAAAAAGTCATTAATGATTATAATTAATTGTTAATATATTAATTGTTTATATATTAATTAGCGCTTGAATAATCATCTTTAATTCTTCGTTAGAATCATAATATTTTGTCATCAAATCAAGTTCTTTTTCGTTTAATTCTAGATACAAACTGAAAAATGTATCTTTATCAACAATTGTAGTTATATCACATTTTATGAAATGACGACATGTCGAATTATAGACTATTGTATTAACAAAATCATCATCATTTTGTTCTTGGTTTTGATTTTGATTTTGGTCTTGATTTTGATTTTGGTCTTGTTTTATTGGTTTTAGATTAAAATTATTATTTTTAATTAAATTTAAAGATTTTCCTAATATAATTTTATTATTCTTCTTGTTTATAATTTCTTGTAAATTTTCTTTTTCTATTTTTAATTGTTCTGTGTCATTAATAATTTTATTTTTATTGTTATCAATTGATTTTTGTAATTCGATAATTTTTTGTTCAGAATTTTTAATATTAATGTTACTTTGATCGATATTTTTCTCAATATTTTTAATGCCTTGTATTTTTTCAATATATTCTAAATAATCATCATTTTTTGAAAAATTGATAACTATGCGATTAATAATATAGGATATATTATTTTGTTTCAAATGGCATTTATAATTTGGATAAATATAATTTAACATGACATTAAAATTATTTAAATCGTCTAAACGCAATAATGAGTCTCCTAATGACAAATATATACCGGCATAAATTAATTCTTCTTCGGTAAAAGTTTCTGCACTTTCTGCACTGTCTCTAGCATATATCATATATTCATTGTAATATTTAGATAAATGATATTCTTGTCTTGAATACATAATTTCATTATTGACGACTCGATAAAATGTTATTATGTTGCCTGTTTCTCTATTACATATTTGTAATCGACAATCCGATTTATCCAATTCACCAGACAGACTTTTATAATTATAATTACACTGAATTTTAATATGACCATGTATGGGTTTGGGCACATAATTTTTAATAAATTTCATAACTTCAATCATCTTTTGCTCAGGAATGTTTTGTAAAATTTCTACACTATCTGTTAATATTTTCATACCATTATAATTTATAGTTCCTTTTTTAATTATTTCAAACATATTATTATTATATTATTGATTATGTTGATAATATATTTAATATATGTATTGTAAATTTTTAATTTCATTTTTTTTTCAATAAAATAAACTTTAATTAAACTAAATTCTTAATTTCTAACACAAACTTTTAATAATAGTCTTTAATTCTTCATTGGAATCATAATATTTTGTCATTAAATCAAATTCATCTTTTCTTAATACTGATTCGTAAATATTAATAAATGTTTCCTTGTCCATAATCTTTTCAATATCATTTTTAATATATAATCTACATTGGACATATTTTATTATTTCATTCACAAAATCATTATCTATTGATTTGTTAATTGGTTTTAATTTAAAATCATTGTTTTTGATTAAATTTAATGAATTATTAAATATACGTTTATTTTTATAGTTTTCAATATTTTTTTCTATTTCAGCTAGTTTTTCTTTTTCAAGATTAATTTTTTGTTGAGCTTCTTTAATTATATTATTTTGTAATTCAATATTTTGTTTAAAAATATTATATTTTTGAATTTCTTCGCAATGTTTATTAAAAAATTCTAAATGTTCAAAATTAGCTAAGACGCTTCTATACCCACATTTAAGTTGATTTTTCTTAAAATTATATTTAAAATAAGGACATATGTAATTATATATCACATTAAAATTATTCAAGTCATCCATATATAAATATGGATCATTTAGAGACATGTATACGCCAGCAATTGTTAATTCCTCATCACTCGCTTTATTAACATCAAAATAATTGTGATAATCACAAGTAATGCGTAAAGTATTTAAAAATAGGTCGCATGAAATCCGATATTTAATATATTTCAATCCTTTTTCAGAAATAAATATTTGGTGTCCTGAACTAGTGTTTATTATCGTGAAATTAGTGTATTTACGTGATATAATTAAGTGTTCGTGTATTGTTTTTGGTATATAATTTATAATAAAATTCATAATCTTATCAATATAACCTAATTCCATTTTATTTACAATAAATGAATCATTGGCGGCTATTTGGACGTTGTTATAACTGATGTGTATATTTGACATGATTTTTATTAGTTATTATATAGATATATATCCATTGTAAATTTTTAATTTCATTTTTTTTTTTCAATAAAATAAACTTTCTAATTAAACTAAATTATTAATTTCTTAATTTCACATTTTTATAAAAAAAATATAATCATTTCTAGCACAAACTTTTAATAATAGTCTTTAATTCTTCATTGGAATCATAATATTTTGTCATCAAATCAAATTCATCTTTTCTTAATACTGATTCGTAAATATTAATAAATGTTTCCTTGTCCATAATCTTTTCAATATCATTTTTAATATATAATCTACATTGGACATATTTTATTATTTCATTCACAAAATCATTATCCATTGATTTGTTAATTGATTTTAATTTAAAATCATTGTTTTTGATTAAATTTAATGAATTATTAAATATACATTTATTTTTATTATATTGTTCTTCAGTTAATTCAAATATTTTATTTTGCGATGTTTTAATTTTATATTCTAATTCATTTGTTTCATTTTCAGCTTTTGTGATCAACGAAGGTATACTTTGAGTAAATACTCGCGGCGCGTTTTCAATATAATGTTGTAAATTCTCTTTAGTTTTATTTAGATTCACAATTTTCTCTAAATTTTCTTTAATTTTATCTTGTTCTTCCTTTATTTTATCTTGGTAAATTTGTTTTAATTTAAAATCATTATTTTTGATTAAATTTAATGAATTATTAAATATACATTTATTTTTATAGTTTTCAACAATTTTTTCCATTTCAGCTAGTTTTTCTTTTTCAAGATTAATTTTTTGTTGAGCTTTTTTAATTTGTTGTTGAGCTTTTTTAATTATATCATTTTGTAACTCGATATTTTGTTCGAACGTGTTGTGTCTTTGAGTTTCTTTGACATGGTTGTTAAAAAATTCTAAATGTTCAAAATTAGCCGTGACATTTTCATAACCATCAATAATTACAGATTCAAGTTGATTTTTCTTAAAATTATATTTAAAATTAGGATATGTGTAATTATATATTACATTAAAATTATTCAAGTGATCCATATATAAATATGGATCGTCTAATGATATATATATACCAGCAATTGTTAATTCTTCATCACTTGCTTTAGTAACATCAAAATAATAATTTTTTACATTTCCAATACGACGAGCAATGCGCAAAGCTTTATGGTTTGAATCGTAATAAATGCTATATTTTATGTATTCCAATCCTTCTTCAGAAATAACTATTCTGCGATCTGTACACGTGTTCCTAATTGTAAAACTATTACCTTCACATGATATAATTAAGTGTTCGTGTATTGTTTTTGGTATATAATTTATAATAAAATTCATAATCTTGTTAACATAATCAAAATTAATTTTATTCTTATTCTTAATAAATGATTCATCAATATCTATTTGGTTATTGTTATAACTAATATATTGTTGTATTTTTGACATGGTATATTTTTATTATATGTATAAATATATATCTATTGTAAATTTTTTATTTCATTTTTTTTTTTGAGTTCAAAATATATATTAATTATTGCTTTATTTCTTATTTATTATTAAATCTTTATTGCCATAAAAATTAGCGCTTTATTAAAATAATATACTAACCAAAATATTAATAAAAATTAATATTATATTAATAAAAAAAGTATCAATAAAATCATAAAATCATAAAATCATAAAATTGATAATTATTTAACAAAGAACTGCTTCTAATATTGTCTTGTCAGACAAATCATAAAATTTCATCATTAAATTTAATTCATGATCAGTAATATCTAAACTATAAATATTTCTAAATGTTTCCTTGTCCATTATTTTATGAACATTTTGACTGATAAAAGTTGAACATGTATTATTAGTAGTAATTTTAATAACAAGGTCATGAAAATCATTATCGTTATTATTAACATTATTAATTCCAATATTTTTTAATTCAAATTGTTTGTTTTTAATTAATTCTAAAGATTGTTTGTATAATTCTTGATATTTTATATTTTTTAATTTGAATTGTTTATTTTCGATTAATTCTAAAGATTGTTTGTATAATTCTTTACATTTATTTTTTTGATCTATTTCTTTTTTTACATCTTTTAGTTCATAATCTTCATCTAATATCAAATATAAAGATTCTTGATATAATTTACGATATTTATATTTTTCTGTTATTTCTTCTTTTAATTTTTCAATATCATCACAAGTTTTCAAATAAAAATCATAGGCAATAGATTTAGTATTTTTTAACATAAAATTAACAATTTTATTTAAATTCATTAATTCATATAATAAATTGGTCATGTTGTTATCAAATATGGTATATAATATTTTTTGCATATTTTTATTACCATATTTTATTGCGATATTATTATTCTTAATATTACATGGAAAACCACATACATAATTAAACAACACATTAATATTATTCAAATCATCTAAAACTAATTTAGAATCTCCTAAACATAATAATAAACCTAACATTACAAGTTCTTCGTCGGATAAATCATAAATATTTATCATATCCACACAAGTTATATAATAATAATCAGAACCTGGTTTTTTTCTTAAATTTATTATTTTTGAATCATTAATATATTTTTTATCAAATATAAATTTCACAATTGCTCCTGAATCACGATTGATCATTGCAATATTACAATGTTCATAACGTAATATAATATGATCATGTATATTTTTTGGTATGTAATTTTTAATAAAATTTATGATTGCTAGTAATAATCTTTCTCTTAATTGTTGACCAAAATTCGGAAAATTACTTGCTTGAATCTTAATATCATCGGAAATTATAAAATTTTGGTTATTTTGTTTAACTTGCATTATATTATATTATATTATCTTATATTTATATTATATTTATGTTAGTAATTTTATTTCATTTTTTTTTTTTCAATAAGTTATTGATATAAAATTATTAATTAATTATTATAAAAAAAAGTTATTGATATAAAATTATTAACATCGTTTAAATTATTTATTATTTAGCTATCGCTTTAATTATTTCTCTAGTTTCTTCACTAACATTATACAATTTTTTCATTAATTCAAGTTGTATGTTAGTCAAATCAGGACCATAAATTGCCATAAATGTTTCTTGATCTAGTATTTTATGGATATCTTGTTTTATAAGATTTACACATATATTATGGTTTAGTATGTCATTTACATATTTATCCGTTTGATATTTTTCATCATTGTAATTATTGTCGTTTCTATCATCATCATCTTCATCATCTTTGTCATCTTCATCATCTTCATCATCATCATCTTCATCTTCATCATCATAAGGCTTATTACACTGGTATAAAGTGTCATTATCTTTTACATTATTATTATCATTATCATCATTATCATCTTCATCATCTTCATCATCTTCATCATCTTCATCTTCATCTTCTTCATCATGAGGCTTATTACACTGGTATAAAGTGTCATTATCTTTTACATTGTTATCATCATTATCATTATCATCATCATCATCGTCATCGTCATCATCATCATCATCATCGTCATCACGACTACAACAATAATAATCATTATCATCATCTTCATCGTTATCATCATCATCATCATCGACATCATTATCATCGTCATCATCGTCATCATCATCATCGCTACAACGATAATGACGATGATAATAATCAACGCCATCATCGTCATCATCGTCATCATCGTCATAATCGCCATTATCATCATCATCATCATCATCATCGTCATCATCATCGTCATAATAGGGCTTATTGCACTGGTATAAAACATCATTATCTTTTACATTATTTTCATTTTCATTATTATGATATTCTATTAAAGATTTTATCGTTTTACAATCTTTTTCACTGATTTTCAAGTTATTTTCCAATAAATATAGACATTTTTTTAATAATTCATTTTTTGCGTGTTGTTTAATAATATCATTTTTGAAAGTTTGTGTACATTCTATTATTTTAACTTTTAAATCATGATGTAAATCTATTTGATCCATTGAGAATAATAAATAATTAATATTTAAAATTTGACTTAGATTTTTGGCATAATCAATTGGAAATTTAAATATTAAATTTTTCATAATAATATTATTATTACTATAATAATCATACTTTTGATCGATTACAATATTATCGTTGGTTATCTTATAAGGCAATTCACTAACATAATTAAATAAAGCATTTGCATTATTAATTCTATCCAAAATTAGATTATCATCATTCAATGATAAATATAATCCTAAAATTATTGCGTCATTACTACTAATATCATTAATATTAATTGTATTTACGACACATATATTATAACAATTTTGTTCTTTATATCTATAAGGTTTAATCATAAATATTTTTTGTTTTTCTTTCATGTTAAAAGAATAACTAATACGTATTTGATCTTGTGTTTTTTTGTTATATATTTTAATAATTGAATTTCCTACATCACCAATTACAATATTTTTATGAACTAATGTTGGAATATTATTTTTTATAAATGATAATATTTTATTTAATCCTTCTTGATGACCTAACGTATCATGTGGCATGCAATAACCTATGTTATTATAAGATATTTTAATTCCTTGATAGCTTATAAAAAGCTTACCGTCAGGCTTACCATTATTACCATTTTCATTCTCAATTATAAATTTATTACTCATTGTGATATATGTATAATATATATAATATTTTAATAATCACACGATATTATTTTAATTTCATTTTTTTTTACATAAAATTGAAATTAAAATGATATCATTAAATTATCATAAATTTATCAAGCAAATAATTAATGTTAAAAATTAACATACAAAAATACATACATTACAAGAATAATTTTTATAAAATTTTAAAAGCAAAATCATTAAATGATAAATTTTTAAAAACAAAATCATTAAATAATACATTATTAAAAACTAAATTAATAAATCCTAATTATTTTGACAACAAAATAAAATTTTACGTTGAACATATATTACCTATATCATTAATTAAAAAACAATATAAATTTTCGCAAAATATTATAAAAAATTCCATTAATCAATTAATAATTACTAATAATAAAAAATTTGTAATACCATATAATACAAATAATATGATATTAATAAAACATTATAAAAAACAAGGATTAAATATCAATGATATTTTATATATTATTTTGTATCATAAAACAAACATTAATACAATAAATTATTTACAAATTAATAATATTAAATTGTCATTAGAAGACTTGAAATATATATTTATTGATTCTGAATTAAATACATTTAGACATGATTGGAAAAAAATAATCAAATATATTCATGATTTTCAATTAGTAAAAACATTTTTAATATCTAATTGTGATAATTTATTAGTATTTGATTATATAGAAAATAATTTATTTAATATTCAAAATGATAAACATGATTATATGATTATTTTAAATATCGATAATTCATATTATAGAAGAATATTATTAGCTAATTATTCGTCTTTTTATTTATAGTTGTTTTAGTTATTTTATACATAATTTTTATTATTTATATTCAATTTACGTTTATTTAATTTGCCTCCATTTATTTCTAAATTATTATCAAATAATATTTTAACATATTTTTTTTTTTCGTTTTCTAAATTTTCTATTTGTTTCGTATATTTTTTTATTTTTTCATCGTTATCATTTTTAAATATTATGTCCTGTAATAATAATTTTTTTTCATCAGCATTTGCTTCTTTTATTTCATCATTAATTTCTGTAAATATTTCAGATATTTTATTTATTTCTTTTTCTTTAATAGTATATACACCATACACAAAATTTGCAAATGTATCTATGTCTGAAATATTTCTTTTCCAATAATTAAATAAGTTAGCAAATTTTGTCCTTTTAATGATATCATTAAATATTATTTTAAAATTATCGTATTCTAATTTTATATCTTCAATAATTTTATATTTTTCTTTATTTACTATAATTTCTTCAAAACGTTTATCGAAATAATGTAAATTTTTATTCGTAATATTTATAAGGTTTTTCAATGATTCTATTTTTTTTTCGAAATGCAAAGTAATATATTTTCTATTATCAAATTTATCATTCATAATATCATTTATAATATCTAACGAATACCATGGTAATATTGATAGTTTTTCATTTATATATTTTAGTATTTGTATAAAATATATTTTTAGATCTGATTTACTTATAATTTTATACGTTGTTAATAAATTATCGCCAAATAATAAACTTATAAAATAATCGTAAATTGACATATTAATATTTTTATTTAAAACTACCTTATTAGAAACGATTAAAATATTATTATTTTTTTTTAAAAAATTTAATTTCGATAACAATACGTTGCTCATAAAATCATCTAATATTATATATTGATCTTCTTTTTCATATTTAATATAATATTTATTATAATCAACGTATCTTTTGGTTTCGATTTTTTTATCAATAGGATTTTCATTTTTATAATGTTTAAAATAGTATTCAAGGTTTCCAATAAAAGACAAATTAGGAACATTGTCAAAATAGGCAACACATTCTTTAATAGTATTCCAATCATTAAAATCATTCAAGGTTGGACGTTTTATACCTTGAACCATGTCAGGATATTCAATATTATCATCTATTCTTTGATATTCAAATTGTATTTCAGTTTCAGTTTCTACATTGATTTCTTTTTGAACTTCTATTTGTATATTTATCCCTAAAGGTCCGCTTTGCTTACCCAAAGGTCCGCTTTGCTTACCCAAAGGTCCGCTTTGCTTACCTATATCATGTTTTTCATTGCTCATTTGAATTAAATTATTACATAATTCTCTGTATATAGGATTATCATATTCTTTTATAATAATATTTTTAAGATATTCTTGTTCATTTTTATATAAATTTTCATATTCTATATATTGTTCTAATTCATTTTTATTATTTTTTCCAATTATTTTATTTAAAGCTAATACATTTTGCAAAAATAATTTATATTTACTATTTTTTTTATATGATTTATTTTTATTAAGTAGATATAACACTAAATCATTACGAGATACTACATTTTTTATTATGTCATCTAATACAAAATATATTTCATGACCATAATTCATATTCCTTAATCTAAAGCTTCCTTGAGCAATATCATCATATTTATTATATTTGTTAATAGTAATAATACCTTTCATTTTATACGGTTGGTTTTTAATGTCAGTTCCTACGATATGTTTATTATCATAATATATAAATACTTGGTTTTTCATAATATTGTCATAAGGTTCTATTACAATGTTATTATTTTTATCTTTATACATATTATATTGAATATCATTTAAAGAAATAAATATGATACTTTTAAACCTAAATAATTTATGATTTAATATATATTTAGCTACTACTTCCGGTTTATATTCTTTAAAAAAAGCACCTACATCAATTAAACAAGATATATTTAAAGGTAAAATTAAAGATACTAAATTTTCTAAAATATTTGTATCTTGACTATTTATTTTTAAAACGGAATCATTTAAATTATTACCTGTTAAATTTAACATCGCTGTAAGAATAGCACCTTCATCTTCACTAGTCATAATAACATTTTTGAAAGTATGTTCATTTTGCAAGTATATAGGTAAATCTATGTTAATGGTTCCGGAAAAACCAGTTTTTAATTTGATAAATTTATCACTAATAATATCAATAAAAGATGCATTTAACATAGTTTTGTAATATTTCAACATTCCCAAAATAAAATCATTGATATATTGGATTTTAAATTTTGTTAAATTATCTTTAGATTTATTATTTATATTTGGCATTATAGTTTCAACATAATGATATAATTCTTTTGGAGTTTTCTGACTTAACATGTCAATATCAATATTTTGTAATATATTGTTACTGTATTTTTCTATAAAAATTGAAGGATTAATAGAAACATAAGAATATTTAAACATCTTATATTTTTCGATAACATCCAATATAAATAAATATATATCGTCCGTTCTAATTGGACTATATTTATAACACAAGATAGTATATATAAAAAGTATATCTATATCTGAAAATTGTGATCCATTTATAGGATTAAATGCATGGCTATAAGGAGTTGCTAAGAAAATATTATATTTATTATCGTTCGCAAATCCATAATGATAATTATATTTATTATTAATGCAAAAATTTATGCTATTTAAAAGTTTTTGTAAATTTTTATATTTATTATCATTTAAAAATGTTTCTATATTTTTAATGTTTATTTCATCTTTCATTAATTCATCTATAATAAAATCTGTAACATTATTATCGTTATTTATAGCATCTATAATATTAGATGATTCACCAGTTGGAAAATTCAAATCACTTTTTAAAACATCATATAAACTATCAAATTCATCGATTATTAGTATCGTATCTAATGATTCGGAATTTATACTTGCACATTTTAAAGCATCGCTACTTGTTATTAATATGTTATTATTATAATAATGTTTAGTATTTAAATTAGATATTTTTTTTATTCTATCATCGTTTAAATTTACCTTATCGATAATATTAACATGACAATCATATATACCTAAGTTATGTATCGATACAAGATTATTATAAAAATCTTTAATTAAATGGTTCGGCATTACTAATGTAATACATTTTTTAAAATTATAATCGTAAATATAATGATACAATAAATATGGCATTATCACACTAGTTTTACCACTTCCCATTAACATTTGATAAACATTATAACTTGAATTACCTTTTAATTCATTTAATATATTGTTTATTAAATTCATTTGCTTTTTACGGATAAAATAACCAAAATTAATTTCAAATAATATAGTATCTATTCTATTTCTTGTTTCTGTGTATAATATATTTAAATCTATTTGATCATGTATTTTTTTTAATTCAATACAATCAGGTTGATATTCTATAATATAGTTTATACTGTTAATAACATTATTAATAGATTTAATTTCTAATAAATTATAAAATATTTTAACATTTGATAATATAATTTGATTAATATGTTCATCATCGTCAATTATTTTATCATAAATAATATTAAAGTATTTATTTTTAATGTTTGACATGTCAATATTTTTTATTTTTTTATTACATCGTAATGTACAAGAACGATATTCTTTAAAATAATCATATATATTAGTTTTTGCTATATCATTTAGATTTTTATAATCAAGACCTTCATTATTCTTAACATTTTCAATACACAAATAATCTAATTCAGGTATTTTGATATCAGTAAATATATTATATTCTGTATTTAATTCATACTTGTTGTATTTGTATTTATTCGAAAAATAATTTTCACGATGTTTATAACTATTCAAATTTTGTTTATCATATCTATATGCATAATATGATTTATGAGGAACATTAAACAATTTATTCGTAAATATATAATTTAATATTTGGTAGTTAATAGTATTAGAAACATTATTCAGTTCATTAATAACTTGATCAAAAATTAAATTTAAACATTTTTCTTTTTGATAAAGAATACAATATATAGCATATGTTATTAAAGAATTACTATTATTAAAAATTAAACCAGTCCCATTATATTTGACTTTTATTTTTTCAATTCGTGTTTCTGGTTTTTTAATATTAAGGTTATTTATGAAATCCATATATTTTTTTTTATTTTGTTTTTTTAACCAACAAGTATCATATATTTTTTTATGCAAATTAGTGTTTAAATTTTCAATAACATCAATTAAATAAATATCGTATTCGCCATTAATATTTTTTGTCATAAAACAATAAGGTATCGAATTTATCCACATTGCAAACAATTTATTTGGAACAAAAATATCATCTGAATTAAATTTAATAAATTTATAACCATAATTAGTATTTTTTAATAGAATCCTACACAAATGTGAATTATCATATTCCATGTTACTAAATATGTCTAATATAATATTTTCTTCATTAGAATACATTAACTTGTTAGGATAATTGTTAAAATAATCAGGAATATTATATAATAGTGCATAATCAATACCTTCTAATTTAATATATATCATAGACTCTTGTTTTTTATTTAAATAAATATTATTAACATAATTTAATAAATTAGTATTAGCTGTAATTATTTTATTGTCATTTTCATATATTATTATATTATTCGATAAAAATATATTATTTTCTTCATTAGAACTTTCATATATATTATATATCCGTTCAGACTCCATTTCTACATAATTTGTATTAAAAGTCAAATAATCAAATTTATTTAATTTAATCAGTAAATTATTTACATTACGTTGTATATTTGTAGTTTCCTTGAATAAATAACTGATTGTATTCAAATATTTATATTCAGTAATATTTATAAAATATATCATAAAATCTAATAGTGATAATTGTAATGTTTCATCTTCATTAAAATAATTTTCCAATATAGAATTATTTATATCTGATGCTAGTAAAAAATTATATATATAAGTTAATTCTTTATCTAGAACATTATTAGTTAAAATTTCATTAAGAATATTTTGATAATTTTTTACATTACTATAATAATTTATGACGTAAATAACATATATTAATGCATATTTATTCATCTTATTAAAATTTATCGTATTCGATATATTTTTTTTTATTATTTTTTTATTGTAATTGTAATTATTAATATACTTTTGATAAAAATTTATTTGGTTATGACCTTCATTATAAAATAATGAAGTATTTGGATCATATAGATCATTTTTAAAAAGAGGTTTGTTAAAATTTAAAAAATATAAAAGTGTTTTCAAGTCATAAATAAGTGTATTAACTTTATCAAATTCAATAATTTTCATGTTTGTTATTTTTTTGTTAATAATATTTTTTCTAATATATTTCATACTAATTATTATATTCACAAAGTTGTAATAAATATAATTAGTTCGATTCATATTAATATAAATTTTTCTGAATTCAATATTATTAAATTTCGGTTTATAATTTGGATCAATAAAAATTTCTCTATTTCCATTATCTATGTATTTATAAAAACTATTACATATAATATAATTTATGCTTTCAATTAAATTATCATCAGGTATATTTTTTTTATAGGTATATAATTCTGTATGATCTATTAATAAACTATTACCACTAGATTTTACATAAATTTCCCTAAAAAATAACTCGTAATTATTTAAAACTAATTTAAAATCTTGGTCATTTAATATATATTTTGTAAAATTATCTATACATAAACTTGCGATAGTATTTTTTTTAAGTTCTAAATCAAGATCACCTTTTTTTATTATTTCAATTAAATCTAATTTAACAATATACAAAGTTAATATTAAACTTAGCGTCATATATTGTTCATGTATCCTATATAATAATTTTTCCTTTGCTTTGATATTTTTTTTATCTCCTTTTGGTATTACATATTTTCTTCTTTTTATATCTATTAATGAATCCATATTTAATATATCACGTTGCATTATTTGTAAAATGAGAGAACCATATTTAATATTTTCAGAATATTCTACATAATTATTTTTATCTTTAATTAATTTAGTAAAATATATTTTCACATATTCATATGCTAAATAATTATTAGTGTTATTTTTTTGCTCAGACAAAATATCAATCAAATTAAATATGTTATTAGTATTAATTTCTATTTCATTACTTTTTTTATTTAATTTTTTATTAGTAAAATCTATTTTAAATATTAAACCTTTATTATAATAATTATCTCTTTCATAATCTTTTTTTTGTTTATGCCATAATTTACTTTCATATGGATAATTTATGGTATTCATATCATTATCAATTATATTTAACGCTGTTTCTTTATAATATTTTTTTAACTCGATTATTTCATCACTTCTGTTTAAAGATTCAAGACAATATATTGATGCATAATATAAACTATAATAAGTACATGAACCTGAAATTTGATATTTGTAATTATTATTAGTTAATATTTTATAATCATTAAAAAAGTATTTGACGTTAAATTTCTTAATTAAATCAGAATATTTGATATTTTCTATAGTTTTATTTGTTTCACCTATAAAATACATTTCTGATGTAGCAAATTGAACACGTAAATAAAATATTACCATACAAATAAATAATAATAATTTATCATCATCCATATATTGTTGAACTACTATACTATAATCAAAATGATTTACACCATTACCACTGTTGATCATTGTAACGTAATTTTTTTCAATACAATAAACAATCATATGGGCGCCATTAACATCATCTACATAACCACCCGGTAATAACCATATTGAGTTACTATTATTTTTATTAATTATTTTTTTGGCATGGGTATTTATTTTATTTATAAAATTAGGTATTATATTTTCGGATGCCATTCGTATCGTATTTTTATTTGTTATATTATAAATTTGATTGCTTAAATAATCTGTATTTCCGTGTATCGTATCTGTATTCAAAAGTTGAATCGTTTCATAGTCCATTGAACATCTATTAAATATTCTTCCTAAATCTCTATTTTTTTCATATAATATATCCGTAAAATAGTTTATTGCTACCGCCATATTATTTGTATAATTAGAAGGCAAATAATAGTCATATAATTCATGCATTGCTGATTTATTAAGTGTTTTAAATATTTTCTCAGTATTATTATTTAATCCAGTGATAAAGCCTTGATATTTACTTGTCAATTCTATTTGGATTACCTGTTCCAAATTATTATTAATATTATCAAGCGTAGAATTTATTTGTATATGTGTATTATTATCAATAATTTCATTTGTTTCATTAGTAATATTAATAATTATTACCAAATCATAATTATTTTCTAATGACAAATTATAATTATCTGATATATAAACTTGGAAATTTGTTGTCATTAGATCATATTTTTCTAATAATTTTATTGCACTATTATTAATAATTGGCATATATTAAAATAAAATAAAAAAATTATACATTTTTAAATTTAATATACCATAATTTTTTTATTATGGTTTGTTTTATTATAAAAAAAACATAATATATTAATTATTTATATTTTTTCTTTAATTTGATCAATTGCCATGTATATATATTTATTCGCAAATATAAATTTAACTGGTTCATGACTTTTTTCCATATATAAAGCTAATATTACTAACAAAAGCATCATTGTAAACATTTGTAGTTCTAATTTAATATTTTTTGTTTTATTATCGAAAAAAAAATAACTAATTGGACAAAATATCGCTATCAAAATAGGAATAAGTGATACTTCTCCTCTATAACCTATATAATAAGTTATTATGTTACATGCAGTTATCATATTTATAACAACTAAAGAATTATATAATATAGGACTTTCAAAGAATTGTTTTGTCATTACTTCTTGTTTTATTTTTTGCTTTATTGGTTCTTGCTTTGTTGGTTCTTGATTAATTGATTCTTGATTAATTGATTCTTGATTAATTGATTGATTAATTGATTCTTGATTAATTGATTTATTAATTGATTGATTTATTGATTCTTGATTAATTGATTTATTAATTGATTGATTATTATTTAATATTTTTGTAAATTTGTTGACTTTATTTGTTTCATAAAAACGTTTATTATTTAAAAAATAATTTTTGGTTATTTTATTAAAATCATTTTTGGTTATTTTATTAAAATTATTCAAGTTTATGGTATTCTTATAATCAAAAGATTTTGGTGTTATTTTTAACATTATTGTTTATTATTAATGTTATGATTATATACATTTAACAATTTAATTTCATTTTTTTTTTAATTATTGGATAATTAAAAAGAAAGTTCATATTTTTTAATTAATTTAACTTTTTTATTATATACTTGTGTCATACTAGCATAAGTTAAAGCTGTTAAACCTTTCTTGTCTTGTAAAAACAAATCCTGTTTATATTTTAACAAACATTTAACTGTTTTTATATTATTTGGTATATTACTTTTACAAGCATGAATTAATGCTGTACGACCTTCGTTGTCTTGAATATTTAAATCTGATTTTGGTAATAATAATTCTATCATTGTCATTTTAAAAAATGAATCTGTTAATTCATTTATAGCAATCATCAAAACTGTTTGACCATTGTTATTTTGTAAATTTATATTGCTATTAATTAACAACATTTTTGCAATTACTATATTTTTATAACCAATTATATTATTACAAGTTATCATTAAAGCATTATTACCCATTTTATCTTGTAAATCTACGATTGCATTATGATCTAACAATAATTTAACAGTCCTAATATTTTTATTGTAACAAGCCATAATCAATGGAGTTATGCCCATTTCATTTTGTTTATTTAATTCTTTTTTACCTTCTTCTGAATCTAAATATTCTCGCAAATAATTATATAATATATTATCATTCTCAGTTTTTAATACTAATTTGTGTAAGTGTGTAAATCCTAAAGAATTATAATGAGAATAATAATTACATTTAATATTTTCTTGATTAATTAATAAGTTATCATAGTTATTTTTAATGTAACTATATAATATTCCATTATTTTGCAATATTATATTGGTATATTTCATGTTTGAATATTTATGGTAAATCAGTTTTACTATAATTTAGTATTATAAATTAAGTTATTTATAAAAAATAATATTCATTTTTATTATTTATTTTTTATTTTTATTATTTATTTTTTATTTTTATTATTTATTTGTATTCTTGTTTTTATTCTTATTATTGTTCTTGTTTTATTCTTGTTCTTGTTCTTATAATCTATTTATAATTCTTGTTCTTGTTTTTATTCTTGTTCTTGTTTTATTCTTGTTCTTGTTCTTATAATCTATTTATAATTCATTTATTAATCCTTTTGATGATTCAGAACCTGTTGATAATTCTTTTGATGATTCAGAACCTGTTAATAATTCATTTGAAGATTCTTTTAATTCTATATTATTCCATTTTAAAATACCTGGATCTAAATTTTCTATTATATTTTCAGGAATAACAAATTCAATCAGTTCCAAGTTAATAATTGTCATAGGTAAGGTAGTTAATAAATTATTATAAATATATAATCTTTTCAAATTTTTCATATTACCTATAGAATCTGGTAATTCTGTTAATAAATTTTCATGTAAATAAAGTGAATATAATTTTTGTAAATTTGCTATTTCATTTGGTATTGTAGTTAAATTATTATTAGACAAGTTTAATGTATATAAATTACATAAATTACATACTTTATCTATTTGTGTTATTATATTAAATGACAAATCAAGGTATTTTAATTGTTTAATGTAGTGTATTTTTTTAGGTATTTTTTTTAAATTATTATTAAATATTGTAAATTTTTGTAAATTTTTTAAATTATCTAAGCTTGGTGTATTAGATAATTTGTTATAATAAAGATTTAATTCAGTTAAATTTATTAATTCGTTAATTTCAATTGGTAATATTCTTAAATTATTATTATTTAAATTTAATATTCGTAATTTTTTTAAATTTTTTATGTTAGAATTTATTAATGTTATTTTATTTCTTGCTAAATCTAGTTTTTCTAAATTTGATAACATTAATATTTCAGTAGGTATTATCGTAAGTAAATTATCTGATAATACAAGTTCCCGTAAATTTATTAAATTATTAACAATTATATTGTTTTGTAATAAATTGTTGTTTAAATATAGTATTTCTAGTTTTTGTAAATTGTTTATATTTATTTCCTTTAGTAAATTCGAAAATACATAAAGTTGTGATAAATTTTGTAATTCTAATATTTCTTTAGGAATAATATCAAGTTTATTATGGCTAATATTTAAAACTTTTGTATCTTTACTATAATTTTTTTGTAATATTTGTATCATTATATATTGGTTATAAATAGTATATTGTTATTTTTATATTTCATTTTTATGTTGTTTTTTAATTTTATGTTGTTTTTTCATTTTTATAAAACAAAATAAAATTGAAAAATAAAATGTTTATTATAAACTTTAAATAATAATTAGTAACTTGATAAACTATGACGACATTAAGAAATTATCTACTTAACAATAATATTGTTTCATTAAAAGAAAATTATTATATTAAATCAACTAGACACAAAAAGTATCCAAATTTAATATTATTCAAATATAATCAAGTAAAATCTCCTTTTCAAGAAAAAATAGTCCAAGAATCTAGAGGAATAATATTAGATGAAGCGAATAATTATAATATAGTATCTTATCCATATGATAAATTTTTTAATTACAACGAACCTATGGGAATTGATATAACAAAACAATTAGATTGGTCAAATATTAAAATTTATGAAAAATTAGATGGAAGTTTGATGACACTTTATTATTATAATAATGAATGGTCTGTTGCTACTTCAGGAACTCCTGATGCTTCTGGATCAACTAATACGGGTGATAATAAAAATACTTTTGCAGATTTATTTTGGTCTACTTGGAATAATTTAAATTATTCTTTACCTAATGATACTACAAAGTGTTATATTTTTGAACTTGTTAGTCCTGAAAACCGTATAATAGTAGCATATCAAAAATACGATATTATTTTACATGGTGTAAGATGTTTAATAACGTTAAATGAACTAGATCCTGAATATTATGCTAATATTAATAATTGGCAATTGGTTAAATCTTATAATATGGCATCATTAGAAGAAGTATTAAATGCATCAAATAAATTAAATCCTATAGAAAGTGAAGGTTATATTTTATGTGATAATAAATTTAATAGGTGTAAAATAAAATCTACTAAATATATTCAAATAGCATATAAATTAAATGGTGGTTCTGATAATGTAATCATTGATATTATTCAAAAGAATGAACAAGATGAAGTTTTAAATTCGTTCCCAGAATTATCGGAAAAATACATTAAATATAAATTAATATACGAAGAACAAAAAAAATTAATTAATGATACTTATCAAAAAAATAAATATTTATTGGAAGAAATTAATAAAAATGACCAAGATATTAGAAATATTAAAAAAATATTAGTTCAAAATATTAAACACTTGTGGTATTGTAAATATTTTTATGATAAAATTAAAAATTATGATTTAACAATAGATGATTGGTTAAGTAATTATGATTCAAAAAAATTATTATCGATTTTTGATAAATTATAATTTATTATTTTATTATTTTATTATTTTATTATAATTTATTATCTAAATATTTACCTTTCAAAATAGATAAATCAATATCATTTTTACTTAAATAATTCGATACTACTAATATATTTGTTTGTGCAAAATTAGTAACAATAGATTCGTTTTTATATTTTACATAATCAGTATAACCATAATCATTTTGACAATATAATCTATCAATTACGAGATATTTATCATTTTTTAAAACTAATTCAGGATTAGTATAATCAGTTTTTTTATCTGTATTGCAAAATTTGTTTAATTTTACCCTACCAAAAATATCCCATACAGGTATCGTAATGTACACAGTTATTTTACTATTAGGATTATGTAATGCTTTCTGAATGTGTTTAAATGAATCTTCCATTATCCATACAACAAAAGGTGGATTCATTTCATAAAAACCTTTTTTAATTGTAACATTAAAAAAATTACCAATACTACCAAAATATTTTTCTAAATCATAAAACATACTACAAAAATATTTTAACGAAGTATTTATTATCGATCCAAATAATTCAACATTACATTTATATTTATTTTTAAAATATTTTAATTCGTTAATTCTTATTGAACCTTGTTTACCATCCAATATATCTAAATATTTATATCTAAATAACGCTGACCATATTATTTGGTTAAGTTCATTTTCTTCAAGTTTATGTAATTCTTTATTATTATGTATAGTTCTATTTTGTCTTTTGATAATTTTATCATATACATGTTTATTAATAGTTATGTAAGTGTATTCTTTGTTTTTTATACCAAAAGTAATGTTGTTATTATTTTTATTTACTATGAATTTTAATTTAGAAGTAATAAAATTTATATTTTCTAATCTTTTATAATATTTATTTATTTTCGAATTCAATATATTTATTACTTCGTCATTTGCATCGACGTTATATACAAATTTAATACTTGATCGTTTTATTTTAATTAGAACAGGATCTTGTGTATTATAATTTTTTGATATTCCATATAACAATATATTTCCTATTGGTTCTTGTATATTTAATAAATTTTTAAAATGCTGTGTTAATCTTAATATACATTTATATCGTGCATATTCTAAATTTATACTCGTAGGATATTTGTAATCAAAATATTCATAATCTAATTCGATATTATATTTTTCATTTATTAAATTCTTTTTTATCATATCGTATATATTTAATATACAATATATTTAATACGATATATTTAATATGATATATTTAATAGCTTGAAAATATTAACAAAAGCTTCTATATAATATATTACCTTAATTATTCTAGAAAAGTGGATACTAAAAAGGTAATATATTATTTAATAGCTTGAAATTATTAACCAAAGCTTCTATATAATATATTACCTTAATTGTTCTAGAAAAGTGTGTACTAAAAAGGTAATATTTTTTTTTTTAAAAGTGAATATGCAAAAAGGCAGGAATTATTTTTTGAAATTACCTAAATTTTTGTTAAAAAAGTGCATATACCAAAAGGCAGAGATTTTTTTTTGAAATTACCTTAATTTTTGTTTTTTTGTTAAAAAAGTGCATATACCAAAAGGCAGTAAAAATATCAAAAAGTGCATATGCAAAAAGGCAGGAATTATTTTTTGAAATTGCCTAAATTTTTGTATTTTGTTAAAAAAGTGCATATGCAAAAAGGCAGAGATTTTTTTTGAAATTGCCCAAATTTTTTTTTTTCGTTAAAAAAGTGCATATGCAAAAAGGCAGAAAAATTTCAAAAAGGCAGAAAATTTTGAAAAAAAAAAATAAAAAAAAATTTTTTTTCGACAAAAAAGTAATTAAGAATACTAAAAAAAAAGTCAAAAATTTGGGCAGAAAAAGGCAGAAAAAGGCTGCCCAAATTTTTCGCGTCAAAAAAGTAAATAAGAATACTAAAAAAAAAATATTTTTTTGAATTTTTTTTCAAAAAAAATCGAAAAAAAAGTAAATAAGAATACTAAAAAATGAGAAAAAAAATTTGGGCAGAGATTTTCTGCCCAAATTTTCCGTGTCAAAAAGAATATAAGAATACACAAAAATGACGATTTTTTTGATTTTTTTTTGATTTTTTTGGGAATTTTTTTTTAGGAAAAAAAGGCAATTTTTTGTAAATTAATAAAAAAGTGAATACCTATATTAAAATACAAATTTCTGCATTTTTTTTCAAAAAAAACCGGTTTTTTCGAAAAATCATCAAAAATTTTCGATTTTTTCAGGAAAAATTTTTTTTTTTTGATTTTTTTCTGAGCATGTTTTTATCATACTTATACACTTTTTTCATTTTTCGTTTCCGAAAAAATCATGTTTTTTTAATATTTTTTTAAAATTTTCACCGTAAAAAATTTCGCAACACATGGCGGCCATGTGTTGCAAAATTTTTCGCCCCCAACTTTTTCCAAAATTTTTTATTTTTTGATGATTTTTTTTTTTGTTTTTTTTTACAAATTTACAATAAACTTTTAAATAATAAAATGTATAATAATATATAATATCAGAAACAACATGAGTTTGACAAGTAAATATTACTGTAAGTGTTGTGACTATCAATCAGATTATTCGTCTAAATATATTCGTCATATGGAAACGATAAAACATAAATTAAATGCTGACAAGTATCAAAAAAATAGTCAAGATACAAATAGTCAAGAATATCATAATTATAGTTACGATAGCAACAAACAAGATAAACAAAAAATAACAAAAATAACAATTTGCAAAAATAATATTTTACAAAGTAAAATCAAAATAAATAATCAATATTCTTTGCAAGAAAATACTTTACAAGAAAATACTTTACAAGAAAATACTTTACAAGAAAATACTTTACAAGACATTTCACAAGATACATTACAAAATGATAACTTACAAAAAGACACGTTTCAAGATAATAACTTAGATACTGTACAAGATAATAATAACAATACGGATGTTGTTACGAGTAATCAAAATACTAATCCCCAAAATATCAAAAATATCCAAAATATCCAAAATATCCAAAATAATAACCATATTATAAAAAATATTATTATTAATAAAGACATTAATAAAGATATTAATAAGGACATTAATAAAGATATTAATAAGGACATTAATAAAGATATTAATAAAGATATTAACAATCACAATAAAATCATGATAAAACAAATAAATGAAGAAACAAAAAACAGTGTTATAAAAAATCATCATAAACAAAACAAAAATAGTCATCATAAACAAAACAAAAATAGTCATCATAAACAAGATAATCATCATAAACAAGATAACCATCACAAACAAGATAATCAACGCAAACAGAATAATTATCATAAGCAAGATAATTATCATAAACAAGAAAATCATCACAAAAATAGTCATAAAAATAGTCATAAAAATAGTCATAAAAATAGTCATAAAAATAGTCATAATAAAAATAGTCACAATAAAGATAAACAAAATAAACAAAATAACAAATGTAGTAATAAATATAACAATAATAATAAAGAAAAGTCTCCAAAACAAACACAGAAAGATTTATATAGTCAAATTGGTATTTTAGAATCACAAAATTCATTATTAATGAATAATAATAATAAATTATCAAATCAACTAACAGATATGAAAATGCAAATTATAAAATTATTAGCCGAGAATAATGAATACAAAGAAAAGACGAGTAAAATGGAAATAAAAATAAGTAATTTAAATACTGGTAATGTTATTTTAAGATCTGAAATAATACAACTTAATAACAAAATAAATAATTTATCAAATCTTAATAACGAATTAAAGGAAGAAAAAATAAAATTATGTTCAGATGTATATAATTTGCAAAACGAAATAAAAAAATTATATGAAGAAAATAACAAAACTATTACAAAATATACAGATAAAATAGAAACAATATTACAAAAAAAAGATGTTCCTAATATTATCAATAATGTCAATAAAAATTATAATATTTTGAATATTATGAATAATACATATAAAAATACTCCTATAATTGAAACACCTAATTTTTTTGACATATTTGATAACTATACGGTAAATCACAAAAAAATTAATGTGAGTAAATACAATAATTTAAAAAAATGCCCTGGAACATATGAGTGTGATGGTAATTGTAATAAAAAATATATTTGTGCAAGTAATTATATTTTACCAAAAATGTTTCTTACTATTAAAAACGAAAAAAATTTAACAAAAACTTATTCAAAGTATATTGCCGATGTTTTAGCAAATCATTTTAAGAAAGATGTTAATATCGAAAATTTTAATATTTTGCCAATATTAAATACTGATATTAACAGACAGTCATATGTTATTAGAATATTAAAAGATGCAAATCCTGTGTGGATTAATGATAAAAAAGGTTTCATTTTAACTAAATTATTAATTAAACCATTGATAGATTATATAATAACTATAGTTAATGATTATAATGGACATATTACTGATAGAATTAAAGATAATATTAATGAATTGATAACAAATACAATAAAATATTTTCAAAATTGCTTAACCGAATTAACTGAATATGATTATGATGAGGAAGATAAAAAAATGTATAGTGATTATATTAACGAATGTATAAAATACCAAAAAGCAAGTATAAAACCAGAAGGCGGATTTAGTAATATATTAGATATATGTGCAAGTTATTGTATCGAATATTACAATAAATATTATGATGTTAATACTAATTTGTCCAACATTAAAATATTACTAAATAGTATAATAAAATGCATCAGTCATGAAAGTTTTATTACTGCCATATTAAAATATTTAGGACCTCATTTTTACATTAATAAAAATCAATTAATAAAGAATGATAAGAATGATAAGAATGATAAGAATAATCAGGATGATAAGGATGATAAGAATGATGAAGAATAATGAAAAATAATAAAGAATAATGAAAAATAATAAAGGATGATAAAGAATAATAAAGAATAATAAAGAATAATAAAGAATGATAAAGAATGATAAAGGATGATAAAAATTATAAAAATGAAAATAAAAATTATAAACAAGTATATGTAATATTAATAATAATTAAATATGCTTGTAATTTATTTTGAAAATTTGTCTTATCTTAAAAGTATTTTCAATAGTTTATCTGGTGTTGATACATGTTCTGTAGAATGTTATAAAAAAGATAATGAGAAATATGTTATATTTCACGCATTAAATACGTTAAATACTACTTATTTTAATTTCAAGGTAACAAATTTAAATATTTCTGAACCAACACATACTAAAATTAATCTAGACTTAAAAAAATTTAATTCGTGTTTGCAAAAAGTCCAAGGTAATAAATTAATGTTTGTTATAACACCTGGTTATTTAGATATTAGTGGTTACATAAATAATTTAATGTTTTCAATAGAAACTGAAGTTTTTAATCCTATTTTTGATACATTTGAAAAAAACATTATTCCGGACGTCCAAATTAAAGTTAATTCAGATGCTTGGTTTACAATGTCAAATGCTGGTTCAGGTAATGTAAAAATAAATGTTTCTGATTGTTTGCGAATAGAAAGTCAAGGATCAAAATGTATTTTAAATAATGAAAGTGGTATGACAATTAAAACTTTGAATAAAATTATAAAAAGTGACAATGTTTATGACTCAACATATTTTAACATTTTGGGCAATGAAAACAAAAGTTTAAATTTATATTTTACAAACAAAAATAATTTAATGATTTTACACCATATTATTCCAAATGAAGCTAGATTATGCATAACATTTACTTGCTTATCTGAATAAAAAGTTTATTTGAATATTTTTTATATAATTTGAATATTTTTAAATACTTATTTTTTTATGGTATATTATTATTATGGAATTAAAGACTATCAAGTTTAATGATAATTATTATCGTAATCATAGTTTTTATATGAATTTAGGAATAATGAATTTTATAAATTATTCTAATTTTATTGTTAAATTTTTAGATAATAAAATGCATATTATACACAAAAATATTACAAAAACTGTTAAAAAATATATTTTTGAATATGACACACTAAAAATAATAGAAGTATCATTTGAACCATATGTAATATTATGTATTTTAATAAATAATGATAGTATTCTAGCTAATTATATTTTAATAAATTTTACAAACAGTAACATAATAAATTTCGCAATTAGCAAAAAAATAATACCGTTAGATATATCAAATGAAATTAATAATAATTATATTACGATCAAGTGTAAAAATAATGATATTATATTTAATAATATAAAACAAGATAACAAACAAGATAACAAACAAGATAACAAACAAAATAATAACCAAGATAATAATCAAGATAATAAACAAAATAATAATCAAAATAATAATCAAAATAATAATCAAGATAATAATCAAAATAATAATCAAAATAATAATCAAAATAATAATCAAAATAATAATAAAGATAATAACCAAAATAATAACCAATATGATAAACAAAATAATAATGAAGATAATAATCAAAATAATAATCAAAATAATAATCAAGGTAATAATCAAGATAAAAAAATAATAAATTTATATAATAATTTGAGCGAAACAGATATTAAAAAAAATAGTTCATTTATTAACAACATAATAAAAAAATTATGGAATAAGAGCGAAAAAAATAATAAAGATAATGAAGACAAAAATCATAATAATGATAATATTCATAATAATGATATTCGTAATAATATTCATAATAATAAAAATCATGATATCATTATAAATACTCGAGATAATTATAGCATAACTGATAATTTATATATTTATCTTGTAATCACACCTCTTTTTTACATTATTTATAATAATAAATATGTTATGTGTAATAAATTTATTTATGAAATAGAAAAAATAAATTTAGACATAAAAAAATATATTAATATAATTGTTAATAAAAAATATGATATTGATAATTATGTTAATTATTTATCTAGTGTTGATAATTTTTTAAATAATAATGGTATAGAAATAATGAAAATATTAAATTTTTGTCAATTATTTAAGGTAATCGAGTAAATTATTATGATATTTTTTATTTGACTGTTTTTTATAAAATAAGGATTTAAAGATAAACGATTCCTATTAAATAAACTTTTTATAATGATCATATTTGATATATTTTAAAAAAGTGTAAAAAAATATGTAATTCTTTATTTATGCAAAATAAAAATATATTATTATATTAAATTTTTAATATGATCTGATAAAACTTGATAACCAAGGTTCTTATCAAGAATGTCTATATTTCTTTTATTATTCTTAAATTCTTAAATTTGTAAATCTAAGGAATCATTTAAAATATTAATAATTTAGAAAATTTATATTTCTTTCCTAGCCATTCTTGAATTTGTAAATCTAAATTTTCTAAAGGATTATCTAAAATATTAATTCTAAATATATGTGTATTAATGATATCAATTGGTAAATAGGTTAATTTATTATTCTCTAAATTTAAACTACACAAACTTTTTAACTTTGATATACCAGTTGGTAAATCTGTCAATTTATTATAAGACATATCAAGATTTTGTAATTGTTCAAATTCATAAAATTCTAATGAAAAACAAGTTAAATTATTATGAGATAGTATAAGTGTTCGTAATTTTTTTAAATTATGTATATTTTTAGGAACGATAGACAAATTATTGTTACTTAAATCCAAATATTCTAAATTATGTAAATTATGTATATTATCAAATATTACAAGTTGATTATATGATAAATTTAAATAACATAATTTACTTAAATTTAAATTTGATATACTTGTTATCTGATTATGTGACAAATTCAAATCATACAAATCATTTAACAAAGATATATTATTTGGTATTTCAGTTAATTTGTTATTAGATACTTCTATGTGCAAAATTTTACGATTTGCATCATTTGGTATATTTATATTCGATATTTGATTATTAGAAAAATTAATACAGCGTAAACTATATAAATTCCATAAGTGAGGAGATATTTCTGTTAAATTATTATTATTAAATTTTAACTTGCTAACATATTTTATATTATAAAAATGCTCTGGTATTTTAGTTAATAAATTATCAGAATAATCTATTAACTCAAAATTTAAATAATATTTCGAGTTATATAAATTATTTGGTATCTGTGTGATTTTATTCTTGCCTACAAAAAATTTTTTTAATTTTGTTAAATTCTCTAGTTCATTAGGTAATACGGTAATAAAATTATTTGAAACATCTAATTTTATTAAATTTATTAATTCACAAATTTTTTTTGATATTTTAAATAATTTATTTCCATTTAAAAAAAGTGTCCGCAAATTTTGTAATTTGTTAAAATTATTAGGTATTTTAGTTATTTCATTAAAAGATAAATTCAATGTATGTAAATTTTTTAAAGTAGTTAATTCTATTGGCAATATAGAAATTTGATTATAAGATAAATTTAAAACATGTAAATTTTGCAAATTACTTATAGTTTCAAAAATACTTATTTTATTATGTTGTAAAAATAATTCTTGTAAATTTTTACATTTTTCAGTTAAAATAACAATATCACTTATTTTATTTTTAGCAGCATATAATTTTTTTAAAAATTCTAATTTATAAACATTTTCCAATATAGATTCTAAATTACTATTAGATATATCTACATCTTCTGACCAATATTTATACTTGCTTTCTAATATTTTTACTCTGACCATTTGTTTTAATTATTTTTATTATGGTAGATTATATTCAAATTTGAATATATAATATCATTATTAATTTTATTTTCATTTTTATAATTTTTGTTTTCATTTTTTATAATTTTTTTTTTTTGATTTGATTTGATTCGATTTTATTTTATAATTTCATCATAAAATCTATTACAAAAGGAATCATAATTAAAATTATCTTGATTATAATTAATACATTTTTTTATAAAGTCATTATAATAATCTTGTTCAAATTTGCTAATATTTATTATTTTATTATACAAATCATTTTGATCTATTTCATGAATTATATTATCATCTATAATAGTTTTTTTTTCACATAACCAACCATTAATATTATCTTTAATTATTTCTTCATATCCATAATGAGTTAATATAGGCGTCCCTGTTTTAATTGATTCATAGATATTTAATCCTAAGCCTTCACTTTTAGAACTAATTATTGAAACATGACAAGTATGATACAAATCTATTATTTCTTGTTTTAACAAATTACTCAATTTTGTTATTATAGGTAAATTTATCGTTTCATGAATTTTTTTATTTACATTTGTCACAGTCAAAAATAAATGTATATTTCTAATACCATCTTTATATAATTTATAAAATGTTTCTACAACTGGTAATATATTTTTTAAAGCGCCCCCTACTAATAAAAATTTTATTACAGTAATCTTAGGTTTCATTTTAATATCGAATGGCAAAGAAAAACCAATAAAATTACTTGTAATATTATATTTATTAAACATGTAATTTTTCGAATAAAAACTATTTGCTAATATTTTATAATTATTTGTTGTTAATTTTTTAATATTATTAAAATTACTAGTATCAATATTTGGTATGTAAATTATATTATTATGATATTTAATTTCAAATAATAATTCAGGTATAATAATATTTCCAAAAGTTTTATACTTTTTTGTTATTTTAATATGTTTATAGTCACAAGATGTATGAATAATTTCATCAAAATATGTTAAATTTAATTCTTCATTATTTTCAGTTAAATAATAAGGTTTATATGTTAAAAGTGTAATATAAGCATTACTATTTTTAGTTTTTATGGCTTGGGCGTAATTACATACTGAATAAAATAAACCACATTGGGAATAAGGAGCGATAAATAAAAATCTGTTGGTAAATAAATTTAAATAATGTGAAAAACTAAATTTATTAAATATTTTATCAAAAAAATATTTTTTATTAAGGTCATTATAAATTTCTAATGATAAATTTGACAAAGAAATTAATTTGTCATTGTTATGATATAAACTACATATTTCATCATACCATAAATTAATTGATGATTTATTAATAATATCAATACTGTATAATTTAGAAAACATACCTAATTCACTAAAATTACCTAAACCAGAAGTAATAATAGGAATACCTAATTTACAACCCTCATATGCTACTCTACAAAAAGTTTCATCAACAAGACTAGGTATTAGTAATATTTTTGTATTAGCATATATTTCTTGTATGTTATCAATATAATTTAAATATAATCCTTCATTTTCTAATATTTGATTTTTAATAATGTCATTATTTTTATGTTTTTTTGTATTTATTACACAAAATTTAATGTCGGAATTTCTAAAATATTTTAATAAATTTAATAATAAATAACCACATTTATAAAAATTAGTATTTATACACGTAATATAAATATTATTAGTTGAGTATTTAGAAAGATTAATTTTATTAACATCTTCTATTACTGGAATAATCAAATTAATATTATTAATGTCAAAATTATATAATTTATACAATGTCAAAAAAACATACGTAGACGGAACATAATATTGTATCTTGTTATTAAATATTATTTTTTTTGTATATATTCCTAAATCAGTATTTTTATATTTTAACAAATTAAAAATATTTTGATACACAACGTATGACACTTGTTTATTACATTTATCAGTTTTAATAACATTATTTTTATCACAACTATTATCATTATCACTAATGTCATTACTATTATCATCATTGTGCCAATAATTATTATTACTATCACTACTATCATTATTATCGCTAATGTCAGACCAATAATTATTATCAGAATCATTATCAGAATCATTATCAGACCAATAATTATTATCAGAATCATTATCAGACCAATAATTATTATCAGAATCATTATCAGACCAATAATTATTATCAGAATCATTATCAGACCAATAATTATTACTGTCAGTATTATCACTAATGTCAGACCAATAATTATTATCAGAATAATTATTATATTCAGAACAAGTATTTAAACCCCCTGTACATTCATTATCAGAACTATATACACTTTCGTTAGTTGTATCAGTATATTCATTATTGTAATTGCTAATATTAGGACTATTATTATTTAAATATTCACTAATAGAAATTTCATCAGTATTATCACTAATACAAATTATATCAGTATTATCACTAATACAAATTATATCAGTATTATCAGTAATACAAATTTCATCAGTATTATCACTAATACAAATCTCATCAGTATTATCACTAATACAAATCTCATCAGTATTATCACTAATACAGTTTTCATCAGTATTATTAGTAATATAAGTTTCATCAGTAATACAAATATCATCAGTATTATTAGTAATGCAAGTTTCATCGGTATTGTTAGTAACACAAATATCATCAGTATTATTAGTAATACAAGTTTCCTCAGTATTAGTAATATAAGTTTCCTCAGTATTATTAGTAATGCAAGTTTCATCAGTATTATTAGTAATGCAAGTTTCATCAGTATTAGTAATATAAGTTTCCTCAGTATTAGTAATATAAGTTTCCTCAGTATTATTAGTAATGCAAGTTTCATCAGTATTAGTAATATAAGTTTCCTCAGTATTAGTAATATAAGTTTCCTCAGTATTATTAGTAACGTAAGTTTCATCAGTATTATTAGTATTGCAAATATTATTAGTAATGCAAGTTTCATCAGTATTCATTATATCTTGGTCACCAGTTCTATTGGAATTATTAGTTATGCAGGATTTATTATTATTTTCTCCGACTTTATTTTCTATGCTAAATTTTGTTTCTATTTTGTATTTTTTTAATTTTATTTTTTTACGAGTAATTTTATGTTTTTTGTAATACGGAAATTTTGCACTCATATGACTAGTTAAAGAATGTGATATTTTGTTATTAAATATGTCATAAAATTTTTGTTTGTTATAATTTAATATTTCTTTCCAAAAATGGATACCAACAAATATGAATATTCCGGGATTAATATTAATATTATTAAAATAATGAATATTTGAACCAATATAATGTAAAATTTTTGGATTATATGATTCAATTACGTTATAAATAAATTTTGAATTAAAAATATATTTGGAATACATAATCAAATCACAATAATTTATAATTTCTGATTCGGATTTATTACAAGAAAAAGTAATCCATAAACTTTTTATATTTAAAGAATTAGTATATTTAACAGTTTCAAAAGCAAACTCCTCACCTCCGCCATTAGGATAAATACGATCAGTAATTAATATATAAAAATATTTTTTATTCATTACACAATATTATAATTTATAATATCATAAAAATAATAAAACTTGACAACAAAAATATAGCCAAAAATATAATAAACAATACGAAAATATTAACAAATAATTTAAACAAAAAATATTAATAAATGATTAATAAAAATAGTAAAAAATAAAAAAATTAATTGAAATGAAATTTTTTGTTTAATCGTTTAATGGTATCATCTAAACGAGGAATATTTGCTGTTAAATTTATTTTTTTTATATTAACATAAATTTCTTTAAAAAATATTCTAGTTTTTTTGTTTCCGCAATTAAAATTATCCAAGTGATGAGAATATATATTTAATAAATTATGATGAACAAGACATATAATAGTTTTTATAATATGATTAAAATTATTATATCCTTTGCAATCACAATAACTATTATTCTTAACATGAGAACAAAAAATAGTATTATTATATAATTTTACGATATCAAAAAATTTTTTGATTCTCCCAAAACCAATAAATTTTTTATGGAACAAAAAATTAACAAAAGTATCTATCAAGATAAATTTTTCCCAATAAGCAAAATTACTAAAACAAACATAACGTCCATATTTTTTAATTGCCATTAATCCTTCATTAATATGTGTTTTAATAAGATCAATGTTACCATTTTCGAATAAATTTTTAGTGATATCATTTTTACAAAAATAATAATCTAAAACATATTTTTCCAAAGTTGCTATTTCATAGGTTAAATAATATGTTTTACAACATAAATTCATGTTAAATAATATTTTTTTAATATTATCATATGTAGGTAATTCTTTAACAAGTTTATTTATTTCTTCAAGATTAATATGGTTATTATTATGATTTATATGATTTTTAAGATCTTTATATCCTTTATCCGTTAATAATAAACTACTATAACATTTAGCATCTTCATAGGTATCAATATATTCACCTTCATAATTCAAATAATTATTACAATAACTAGAAATAAACACTTTACCACAATTACTTACTACCCATCTAAAAACATCTATAGTAAATAATCTGTCCTTTGCAACATTTATAATATTTTTATCCAAAGGCATATCAGGTTCCTGATGACAATTATTTATCATCAAAAAAAATATAATGTCTTTATTAAAAATTATAGGTATTTGATAACCACAATAATTAGTCATATAAATATATGATTGGACATATTGCAATAATTTATTATTTTCTGTCTGTAAAATATTTTCTCTGGCTAAAATTATTTGATTGTTAAAATTATCCTTATTCATATTCAAAAAAATATTTAACAAGAATAAAATTTTATTATGAAAAATAAACAAGTTATTGATTAATTCATATTCCTCATTTTTTTTAATATAGTCATATAATTCTTTAGCATTTTCATATAGTGAATTAATATTATCAAACATTTCTTGACTCAAATTTTGCCTTTTACCTAACCACATTACAAATTTTAAGAATCGATTATGATAATTCAAAGATGGTTCGGCCATTGTGAAGTTTAAATATAGAGCTATTTAAAAGATGTATTTATGGAATATAATTTCAATTTTTATATATAAAAATTAATTCATAAATGTTGAGATAATATTTGTGAATCAATTTTTATATATAAAAATTAATTCATAAATGTTGAGATAATATTTATGAATCAATTTTTATATATAAAAATTAATTCATAAATGTTGAGATAATATTTATGAATCAATTTTTATATATAAAAATTAATTCATAAATGTTGAGATAATATTTATGAATCAATTTTTATATATAAAAATTAATTCATAAATGTTGAGATAATATTTATGAATCAATTTTTATATATAAAAATTAATTCATAAATGTTGAGATAATATTTATGAATCAATTTTTATATATAAAAATTAATTCATAAATGTTGAGATAATATTTATAAATCAATTTTTGTATATAAAAATTAATTCATAAATGTTGAGATAATATTTATAAATCAATTTTTATATATACACTGTCCATAAAGTTTCTTAATCACTTTTGTATTAAAACAAAATTATGTTATTATATTGTTTATAATTAATGGTATATGATAATACATACAAAAATATAGCAAAAAGTAAGCAAACTTAATTATAAATAATATATAAATGCAATATTGTTTTTACATAAAAAGTGATCAAGTATCATTATAGACAGTGTAATAAAAATTGTCGAGTTAATAAAAAATGCTATAATTTTTGGAAGCAGAAACAACATTCATAATTTAGTTTTCTAATACAATTTTTACATAAATTATGTTTAAACTGGCATACATATACCATATCTTCACTTAGGCATATGTCACATTCTTCATTAACTTTTTTACATTTTAAATATTCATCAAGATTACAAAATTTATAGTTTTCTTCCTTACATTTGATACCATTTGAGTATAATAATTCGCATATATCAATTACCGTATTATATTTTTTGTTTGTAAATTCTTTATTTTTAAGCGTATCACAATACATATCAATTATTGTTTTACCGTCCGTATTATGTATATTAAAATCGTATCCATTTTTTGATAATAGTTTTATAAATTCATATTGATACAAATTATTAAAAAAAATCTTTAAAGTAATTACTTCTTTTTTATCTACTAATAATTTAATAATATTATTTAGATATTTATTATCCTGATGATTTTCATAATATTCCTTGATTCTTAATCTTAAAGTAAAAATATCAAAAACTGACACATTAAAATTTATCATATCTAAATCTAGTGTATTTAATATATTAGCAGTAAAATTAAAATTATCGTATAAATATTTTAATATCACATAATAATGTTCATAATTAGAATTTATGTTTCCTAAGTAATTCATAATAACATGATGAAAATTATTTTTAAATACCTCGAGATGCATATCAAAATCATAATTATTTATAATGCATAAATATAATACATATACATCGGCATTATTAATAACTGTAAATTTTGTAAATTTTTCACCTTGTTTAATTAAAAATCCAATTAAATTTTTAATATAATTATCAAGACAATTCATACTAAACAAATATTCTCGGTAATTACATTTAATAATATCTAAAACAGAGCCATCAAAATTATCAGATTTTTTGTTAATACATACTATATTTGATTCGTATAATTTTACAACAAAGTTAAATATTTCATCAAACGGTTTGTTAGATCTCGGAGGAAGTAAAACACTTCTAATACATTTTATCAGTAAATCATTATTGTCATTATAATTTTTAAATACATTTATATCAATTTTATTTAATAATTCGACATCGACGTGGTTTATAATTGCGTTAAGTAATTTATATGAATTTAATTCTTTGTAATTATAATTATTTAATTTATTAATTGTTTTTTTATCTAAGGAACGTATTATATTAAATAATTGAGAACGATTATCAACAGAAATTTTTTTATTATCAATATTAGTGAAAATTACGTGTTGTATAGTTTCATTTTTAATTTTAACCATTTCTTTAATAATATTATATCTCGTTTTTTTATTACTATTAAAAAAATTATCAGAAAACAACAACCATTCAAATAAATCGTAATAATAAACGTCAGGTAATATAACAGAATTGACTAAAAATGAGTAAATATCTATGTATTGTAAAATATTTTTACTAATTTTTTTCATATTATTATAATAATTATAATAATTATAATAGTCCATCAATAATTTATTAGCATAAATATTATTATTTTTAAACATATTTTCAAAAATATCATTAATGTCATCATATAATTTGTTTTTAGCAAGATAATCCATTAAGGTAGACAAAAAATAAATATCACAAGAATTAACATTTTTTACAAATTCTTTAATAGCTTGTGTTTCATTTTTTCTGATTAATGCTTGCAATATATATATATCGGTCATGGTATTTAATACTTTTTTATATTAAGAGTATTAATATAAAATAAAAAAATCAATTTTTTTAGTAATTATTTTTTTTATAATTCTTTGTTATTTTTATTATTTTTTAATTACATAATTTTTTTGTATATTTTTTCATATTTGATTGCCATATTTTTAATTGTTATAATAACAACAACTAGAGTAATTATTTCCAAAATATAATGAACAATAATATCTTGCCATGGTAATATTTCAACATTATCAAGACTAAAACATGAATTTATCAAATGTCTATTAAATAAACAAGTAAAACCACGTAACATGTTGAAAATTGTTAAACTTGTAATTGGTGTATAAAACACCAATCTATAATCTATTTGTAATATTATTAATTCATGTGTCTTGATTTTCTTGCGTAAGTTGCTATAATAATTACAAAATACTTTCTTAAATATAAATCCAATACAATAACAAATCAAAAATAAAATTACAATAATTAATTTTACGAAAATAGTATACATAATTATAAGTTCTAAACAAAAAAATCCTGAATTTTTTTCGTGTTCAATAAACATATAATGACATTCACTATATAAATTTTGTTCTAAATTAGGATCAATACAAGCATATCGCGTATATTTATACTTGAGACCATCAATCTCATATTTAGTGCATTTAAAATTTAAAGGACAAGAACCATTTATATTTTTTTTCGAACAATTATAACTATCATCATAAAAATCATATACTTTAGGTATGATATGTTGTGTATAATTTTTATGATTAGAAATTAACGAATAACGATTTATTGTTAAGACTTTCTCACCAATATAATAATTGTGATAAATACAAAAAATACCGAACAATAATAATAAATATTTAGATGATTGCATATGTTAATTAATATCTTATTAATAGATAAACATTAAAAAATATATTTCATTTTTTATTAAAAAAAATTGAAATTAAAAAAGCATCACGCATAGTTTAATAATTTATATATATACAATACATATAATACATATAATAATGTCTGATATTTCTTTTAGAGAAAAACTAGTTCATTTATACCAAGAAAAGTATGAAGAATTAAAACACGTCGGGTCGACATTTATTAATTTTGAAAATAAATGCGGCAATATATTAACAATTAGAAAAGAACTTGTCGTAGAAAAAGAATTTGAAGAATTAATTGATATTTTTAATAAAGGAAACTATAATAAAGATATTAAAATAGATTTAAACAAGTTTCGAGCTTCGTACAGATTTGGATATTTAATCTTGAATACTAATGATAAAATTGTAATTACCAAAGGTTACGTACCTAGCAAATGTAAAATACCAAAAAGTAGTCTAAGAAATGTAGGTTTATATTTTTATAAAAATTTTTTTGAGATTGATAATTCTGAAATAGTAAAATTAATAATAAAAAATAAAAAAAATCCTGAAATTAATATATCTTATTATTTTGCAAGTTTTAATGCGATAAAAATGTTATTAATGTTTAATAATAAAAATGTTTACGTTGATAATTTTAATTTTTTGTTATCAATAAATAATATTGACAATACTCGATATAATGTTCATTATGACGAACAAACTAATGAAATATATGGTATTTTGAAAGATGATATATTAAATAATATCGTCATTTCAAGTTTAAAATATTTAAAGTCATGTGACAATAATTTACTAACCTTGGTAAAAAAAAAAGTTCAAGATAAAAATTCTGAATTAATTACAAAATCAAGTATTATAACTAGAAAATGGTATTTCAAAAATATGTGTTTACCAGAATTATTAAACAAACATAAAAAAAACTTTAGCGATCTAAAATGTGACTATACTAGACCAATCAAAATTGCAATTAATATCTTAGAACGTATTATCAAATTTAGTCAAAGTAATAATATAAAATCCGAGTTAATTACAAAATCAAGTATTATAACTAGAAAATGGTATTTTAAAAATATGTGTTTACCAGAATTATTAAACAAAAGTAAAAATAAATTTGATGATAAAGAAATATATGATCATTGTCTAAAATACGAAAAAATCATAAAATTAGTTAATTTACTAGACTTGGAAGAATTTGTAAAATTATGTGAGCAAGATAATATTAACGATGAAGATATTAGCAAATTTAAATATATATATTCTATGGACAAGGATATTAGAAATATTTTAATTGATTTTTAAATTTTTGATTTTTTTATATTGAATATTAACAAAACTTTGATAATAAAAAATAATAACAAAAAATATAAATTTTATTTGTTAGAAAATAAAAAATAATAAAAAATAATAAACAATAATAATAAATCAAATATTATAATAACAAAATACTTAATATGGTATATAAATTTCGTCTTCTTCAACATTAGTTTGTAATAAATCTTTAATCATGGAATCTTCTGTAATTTCGTTTACTTTCTTTTTATATTTATAATTGATATCTTCATCATATTCAGAATTTTCTAACATATCATAATCTAAAATAATATTACATAATCCAGTTCCACCTTTAATTGCTAAACCGGTCATTATCCTAGACGATACACTTTTTAAAGTATCTACATCATGGAATACTGCTGCATTTAATAATTGTTCTACGGGTTTTTCAAATGATGCTTTAGCTAAAGGATCATTATCTAATTTTTGCAAGCCATGACGATCTATGGAAGTTAAAACACCATAATGCGTCATAATATCGGCTACAATTGATAAATGATGAAAATCTACATTTTGAGCACTAAATACTGCATTAAGTTCATTAATAATTTTATTTCTTGCTGCCTCAACGCCAAAATTATTATAAATAGCAACGATATCATTAGTTACTAACTTATTAAAATCAATACCATTAATATATTTGATAGCTACTAAATCTACACCATCAGTACTAATAATAGTATTCTTAGTTTTTTCTAATGCTCCGGTTTCTTTATTAAAAGAAACTAAATTGGTATCAATATCAATGCCATTTACATCATTAATATTATCAAGACCCTTAAGTTTGAAATTTTCAATAAATATTTCTATAAATTGATTTAAAGTATTAATATCTACGACTGCTAAATCTAATCTAATATGAATAATTGGCACGGTATCACTATCATTATTTGATAAAATGGCACATTGTATAATTTTATTTACTAATCCTTTTTCACCTGCTTTAACATTTTTAGTATTTTTATATCTTTTTTCCCAATTATCACAAAATTTAGTTTTGATATCTAATAATGTAATATTTTTTTCCATAAGTTTTTCTCTATTTAAAGTTATTCTAATTAACCAAGGTAATTTATTTATTTCAGTAGAACAACTTAATTTAGATTGATTAAATTGTTTAAATGTATTTTTAACATTATCTTTTTGCATAATATTACCTTCATCGAACATCAAAGGTTCATATAAAACTTGAACATTATCCATTATGTGTTTCATGGTAGTATATTTCAAGTGTGATGCAATTTCATTAATAATATTAATATCACCTTTAAATTGATCATTTAAATATATTGTCATATAAGCTGTTTTAAGATTAGTAGAACAATTCATAATTTCTTTAATTCTAGGAACACCTAAACTTGCCGTACTTTTAGAACCAATACCTGCATGATGGAAAGTATTCAATGTTAATTGTGTAGTAGGTTCTCCAATAGAAGTAGCCGATAATGCGCCAACCATTTCACCAGGTTCAACCATTCCTTTATTAAATGATCTTATAATTTCATTAACAATATAATCAAATTGTTCTTTATTAAATCCATATTCTTCTAAACATATTTTTGGCGCTAAACTACTATAGATTGCTAATTTGAACATTAATTTTGCCTGCCTTTCATCTTTATATTTGATTGTATTTTTATAATTTGTATTATTAATTGCAATTGTTTTTGTATTTTTATAATCTAAAATATCTTTTAAATGTTTTAAAACATATTCAGCATTAATTACCTCATTTTTACTAGTTTTTAATTTTCTAGCGTTTAATATTATTCTATTTAAATTAATAGGTAACATTACAGTATGATTAAATAATTGGTATTCTGCTGCTTGTTTTTGGATATTATATCTAATAATATCTCTCAATTTAATTAATTTCATACCAAATTTATTGCCATATTTTTCTAATACTTGTTTATTATCTAAAATTAATATCATCAATTGATATGAAAATTGTTTTGATACATCTAAACCATCATCGCCATATACAAATTGTATAATATGATTTCTAGAATTTCTAACTGTCGAATCATTAGCAACCGATATATCTTCAGTAGCTTTTACTATTCTTCTTTGTATATAACCTGATTCTGCTGTTTTAATGGCTGTGTCCATAACACCTTCTCTACTTGATCCATTTTGGAACATGAATTCAGTAGGGGTTTGACCTTTAATAAATGAGGATCTAATAAATCCTCTAGCTTCAGGTGTGTCATCATTTTGGAAAAAGTATGGAAAAGTTCTGCCATTATTTTTCCTTTTAGGTCTAGCCGCTTCTAAATTCTGTTGTCCAATACAAATACACATTTGACCTAAATTAGTTAAACCACCTTTAGCGCCGGAATCTTTCATAATTTTGAATCCATTATTTTCTGACATTTTTTGATCTACTATATCGGATAAATTAGATAAAACCGTATTTAAACTAGAATATATAGATGCTTCAAAAGTATCGGGATCCACCATATTAGGATTATTTTCTAAGGTAGTTATACGATTATTGATTTCGACTATTTTTTTTTGTATCATAATTTCTGCTTCTTTTTCTAAATCATTGTCAATAAATGAATCGCCTATACCGGTAGTGAAACCTCTATATAAATTATAATTATTAGCTAATCTTTGGACATTATTTAAAAAATCTACGGCGGGTTTATCTCCATATTGATCTAAAATATTATGTAAAATACTATTTGTACTAGGACCTAAATGTGATTTATTTAATTGACCTTGTATAATTTTACCATTTTCTATTATAACACGATTATTATTTATATTGATATTTTCGGGAATAATATATGAAAATAAATCGATACCGGATATTTTATTCCTAGGAATTTCAACATTATAAATATCGACATCAGTATAAGCTAATATATTCATTGCGTCTCGCCAATTAACTTGAGTAGTATTTTTCGTTAAGTTAAAAGATCCAGATAATACATCTTGCACAGTACCTATAGCGGGAGATCCTGATTTAGGATTAATTAATTGTTTTTGAACATTAGCCGCTTCTTGTATTTCTATCATCGTCCTATAAGATTGAGGAACATGAATATTCATTTCATCACCGTCAAAATCGGCATTATACGGAGTAGTAACATTAGGATTTAATCTGAAAGTTTGTAAATCATCATTTTCAATTACCTTAATTTTATGACCCATCATAGATAATTTATGTAAAGTAGGTTGTCTGTTTAAAATAACATAATCACCATTAACTAATTGTCTATCAACAGTATCACCATATTGTAATACTATTTTTTCACCAGCAAATCTTAAATCAGTAGTAATTTCATTACCATCCCTGGAAATACGTCTAACAAAATTTGCACCAGGATAAACATTTCTAGCATTGAATACTAATTTTTGTAATTTTTCAATATTATAAGGAGTTACAATTTCCGGAAAAGTCAAATTTTTAGCAATTTTAATAGGCATACCTAATTCATTAATATCTAATTGAGGATCAGGAGTAATTACAGTTCTACCACTATAATTAACACGCTTACCCATTAAATTTTGTCTAATTCTACCTTCTTTAGATTTAATACGTTGTGTTAATGGTTTTCTAGTTTTGCCTTTTTGATCACAAGCACCAGAATTATCAAAATAACAATATAATGTATTTTGCAATAAATTTCTAGATTCGGCAATCGCTTTCATTTTTTGCACAGGTTCTTCCTTATATTTCTTTAATTTAATATTAGCTTTTACTGTATCAGCTAAAACCAAAGTAGAATCATTTTCTAATCTTTGTGAAGCCGTAAAATCAGCTTTAGCAGAAGGTCTCATACATATAGGAGGAACATAAAATTCTGAATAAACCATATTTTCAGGTCTATCTTTAAGACCCATTAATGCATTATCTTCAGGAGGTATTGCTTGTAAAATACCATACACTAAATCAGGAGTTAATACATATCTTGATTTTTTTTTATCATACAAAACACCTTCTTCATTAGTTATATTTTGTAAATTAGCTTCAGAAACTAAATAATTCATGCCTGTAGGAGCTTTTTTTTCTTTTTTTATTTTTGTTACCAAACTACCACATTTTTGACAATGAGGAACTGTAGATACTAATTTTTTTAATCTAGCTAATCTTTCAATAGGGGGTTTTCTAGATAATTGTTCTCTTATTTCATTTTCATTTTTGTGAATTAAAATCTTGGAACATTTCAAACATATACAACTTAATATTTTTTTAATATAATCTAAATAACCAGCATGAAACATTTTTTCAGCTAATGTTATATGTGAAGAATGACCAGCACAATAATCAGTAGTCAAACCACAAGTAGCACATATATCAGTAGGATTAGCAGGTCCAAATCTAGTATCTATTAACGAATTAGCTTTTGGAGTTCCATTATCATATAATTCATAAACTTCTATACCTTGACTATCTTGACCCATAAATGACATTTTAACAATTTCATTTGATGATAAAATACCAAATTCAATACGATCAATGGTCTTAATTTTATTATTAATCATATATATATATTATTATAATATTATTATATAATACTATATTGTTATATAATATTAAAACTTCAATTTTAAATGTTTAAAAAATAAAAAAATAAATATTAAAATAATGATATATTATTATAATTCAATATATCTAAAAAATATATTATATTTAAAAGATACTAAACCAGATAATATCTTATAATATGGTAAGTCATGATTACAAATATTTTTTTAACTAAAGTCAATTTACTTTTTTTTCTTATCTTTTTTCTTATCTTTTTTCTTGTCTTTTTTCTTGTCTTTTTTCTTATCTTTTTTTGTATCTTTCTTTTTTATATCCTTCTTTTTTGTATCCTTCTTTTTAGGCGAACCATTGCCACCACTACCGACACCACCACCATTACCACCACCCGTATTACCATTATCTTGATTAGGAATACCTTCACCATCTTCAGTACCACCAAAAGGATCAGTATTACCGGTATCATCAGTATAATCTTGTGTATCCGAATCATCCATAGTGTCATTAGTATCATCAGTTGTATCATCAGTAGTATCATCAGAACTAGTTTTTGTAGATTCCATATATAATACGATACCACAAGATGATATTAGGAAAGATATTACCATTACGATACCAAATATTAATACTATAAAAATTTTAGCATTTTCCATTATAATTACAGTTAGAAAAATAAATGATAAGCATAAAAAAATTGAAAAAATATATTCCAAACTAGTATATTTATAAATGCTATTATATTAGCAATAACTATATAAAAACTATGGAAACACTCACAAGAGAAGAAATATTGGATCAAGAAAAAGTAGGAAAACATGTTTTAGAAGAAATATTACGATTTGAATTTCCTCACGGTTTATCATTTTGTGAATGTCCAAAATATGATCAAAAAAAAGTATTATTTAATAGTTTTTTACCATCATTTATAACTGAAATATTTTATAATTATTTACCTAAAACATACGTAACCCACAAAATAGCCATAATCCCTATTATTGAATTACCTAAAGGAACAACAATAATAAGACCTTATGTACCAAATAAGCCTGAAAATTATTACGGTTATTATTATGAAACGAATCATTTTTCTGTTTCTAAAACATTACGTTATAATAAATTTATATTAAGATATCCAGGGTTTTCGACAGTTTTTACAGAAGAAGAAAAAAAAGCATGTAAATGCTATCCCTTTGCGAATAATTATCCTGTGTTAATAGGAGGAGATGGTCCCGCATTTAATATGGATCAAGAAATAGAAATTGATAACAGTGATCATTTTTATGACATATATAGAGAAAATAAACTGTTTTATTCTTTTGAAACTCGAGACATTAGAAAATAAAAAAATTATTTTCTTATTTCTTCCTATTAATATTTTTTTTATTTTCTAATATTAATATTTTTGTCAATAATTAAAAATCTCTAAATAATAAAAATCATAAAAAAATAGTTATGTAAATAATCAATTAGTAAATAATTAATCGCTAGAAATGCCAACAATTTTGCCTAACATTACTACATTTTGTGAATCCATAAAAGCCAAACGGCCTAAACCTTCACAATTTCTAAATTCATCAGCTACAATTGGTTTTTGAGGTTCTACAACAATTTCGGCCATATCACCAGTTTTCAAACAAGTAATACCGGTATCAACTTTTTGATTACCGGTATCTTTACCCATTTTCCAATTAATACTTAATAATCTCATTGGAGCTTTATTAGTTCTAATATAAACTATAGGAGTATAACCAACTTTAATTTCACCGGGATGACTTAATACTTTTACTTGAGCAGTAATTTTTTTAGCAACTTTAACTGTTGCATCATTAGCCAAAGTCATAATATCACCTGATTTAGGTAAATAATCTTTGGATAAACCTTTGATATTAAGACCAACATTATCACCAGGATTAGCAATATCTTGTGATGTATGATGCATTTCAATACTAAATACTGTTCCTTCACAAGGTCTAGCTTTAGTATGTGTAGGCAAAAATACAATCTTGTCTTTTGGTTTTAATGTTCCTTGTTCAATTCTACCAGTAATAACATCACCAATTCCGGGAATTTTTAATACACCAGAAACAGGCATTCTCAAAGGATTATTAGGAAATCTGACAGGAACTTGAATGTGATTATCCAAAACATCCATCAAACAATTAACATGGACCATTTGTTTATTAATGGTTTCTACATCGACACCTGTCCACCAAGGCATATTTGTTGACTGAGTCAATAAATTATCACCTTGCCAAGCAGAAATAGGCATAATAGGAACCGAATTCATAATAAAAGGTTTTTGCCAACCTGTTTGAAGCAACATGTGTCTAATTTCATCACGTATTTCTTCAAATCTAGCCTGATCATAATTAATGCTATCCATTTTATTAACACAAACAATTAATTGTTTGACACCTAATAAATTCAATAACAATGAATGTTGTCTAGTTTGACCTTCAATTTCACCATTTTTATGATTACCTTTAGCAGTTGCAATAGCAAAATTATCAGCGGGAGCCATTAAAATAGCTACATCAGCAGCAGATGAACCTGAAATCATATTTTTTACAAAATCTTTATGCCCAGGAGCATCAATAATTGTAAAATGATAATTATTTGAATAAAAATCTTTAGTAGTACAACTAATAGTAATACCTCTTGCTCTTTCCTCTTTTTGTTTATCAGTGAAAAAAGCAAATACAAAAGATTCTTTACCCAAGGCTCTAGCTTCTTGCTTCAATTTTTCCAATTCTCTTTCAGGCAAACCACCCATATCAAACATTAATCTACCACAAAATGTTGATTTACCTGAATCAACATGACCAGTAATAGCAATTGAAATATGTTCTTTTTGTTGGTTAGTTTTTGACATAATTATATATTTTGATATTATAATATATAGTCTCAACCTCACGATACCATTTTAATATCATTTTTTTTTTGTTATTATATAAAAAATGATATAAAGTATCAATATATATAGATAATATAGACAAAATATGAATAATATGAATAATATGAATAATATAGATAATATGAATAATATGGATAATATGGATAATATAGATAATAATATGGATAATATGGATAATATGGATAATATGGATAATATGGATAATATGGATAATATAGATAATAATATGGATGATAGTGATAGTCGAGATATTAATATGTCTAATATAGATAATATGGATAATATGGATAATATAGATAATAATATGGATGATAGTGATAGTCGAGATATTAATATGTCTAATATTGATGACCAAGATAGTCAAGATACTAGTATGAATAATATGGATAATATGGATAATATGGATAATATGGATAGTATAGATAGCAGTGATGCTAATATGGATAGTATAGATGACGGTGATGTAAATATGGATAGTATGAATAATATTGATAGTATGAATAGTGTTAATGATGATTCTGATAATACGGATAGTATAGATAGTAGTGATGCTAATATGAATAGTGTTCTAGACAATAATTATAGTGTCTATAATAATGATGTGAATAATATGATCGTTATAGATGATACGAATGATATGAATAATATGAATAATAAAATAAATAATTATTTAAATAGAATAATAACATATTATAAACATAATAACAATATATATATAAAAACAATATCAAGTATAATAAAAAAAAATAAGGCAAATATTAATTTATATTACGACAGATTTATAAGATATGTCTTACCTTTTATAAGATTACTATTTATAAGTAAAATAGGAAAAAAGAATATAAAAAAAAATATTTTGTTATGGTCTTTGTTAGAAATATATCTAAAAAATAAAAAGTTATGTAATTTTGATATTATGAAAGAATTAATTAAATTTTATATATATATTTACTTGTATAACTATAATTACATATTAAACAAATCATTTTTTAGTACAATGTTAATATTATTATCATTTTGATTCTATACTTAAAACAATATCGATAATATTTTCTGAAATTAATGATTCTTTGCACAATATTATAAAATTTTCAGTATCAGTAATAGTTTTTAAATCTATCAAGTTTTTGTATTCTTTTTTAATATTGTTAATAATATTGTTATATTTCGCTTTTTCTAATAATTGTTTCTTCATTTCTTCTTTTTTTTTCATTGTAATTAAATAATCTGAAAGTGAATAATTTTTTTCGTAATATAATATATTTTTAATAGTGATAGTAGTCATATTAGTTATATTAGGAAATAGTAAATTAACATAATTTATATGTTGCATGACTTGTTTTACGAGGATACTAAAATATTCATTAAATTCACATGTATAATAATACTTGTTATCAAGAAAAATGATATCTGAAATTATAATATTGTCAGTATTAATAAAATCATCATATATATTTAAAATATCATATTTACAAGTTTCAATAATATTTTGGAAAGTATATTTTTGCAAGTTAATTAAATATTCTATGGTAACTTTATTATTTAATAAAATGGTATTTACTAACTCGAACCTACAAATTAACCGATCATTATCAAAATGATATGATTGCCTACAATTAGGCACGACTAGAGGTATTGGTGAATTTCTAATCCGGACGTCAAAATCAATACATTTGAGGCGTAAATTTTCAATTTTTTCTATATTATATTTAGACATTGTATTTATAATTATATATATATATATATATATGTATATTAGTCAATATATTTCATTTTTAAAATTGAAATAATAGTTTCCTAAATGGTTTTATATAATTATATATATATATATATAATACAAATAACCAATAAAATGGTTAAAATAAGATCACATGGCCATAATTTAAATAACTACAAAACACATAACGCGCATAATGAATGCTTAAATTTCTTGAAACCTAATTTTTTAGGGAAGAATTTCGGTTATATAATGGTAAATATAGATAATGAATATCATAAATTTTTAGTAGAAAATTTTGAAGTTCTAGACGGTCATTGCACATTCGATTATTATTGCAAAATTTTAGAACTATTTAAAAAAACATGTTCTTACGTAATTGAAGGAGGATCATGTCAAGCTGTATATAATAACAAAATTATTACATATGACTGCATGAGAATATATGTTCCAGAAACTGAAGAATATATATGTCCAAATGTATGTATAATGGAAAATAAAATAATTCTAGATTTACAAGATATTACTAGCAAAATGAAAAATATATTACAAAATAAAGTAAATCTAGAAGAATTTAACTCGAATATATTGACAGATATAATTAAGAATATACAAAAAAAAAATTGAATTTTTTATTTTAAAACATATCCATTTCATGGATTTGTATTAACCAACAAATGACTACCACGATACCACAAAACTATCAATTATTAAACCCTCAATATGAGCAATACGAGTTTGAGGATAAAATGGATGTAGAAGATCCATTTCAATATGAACTTGTTTATAATTATGAGCTAAAAAAATCCCATGATGAAGAGTTAAAAATGCAACAATTTAATATTACATTAAGACAACCACCTCAATTTCAAACTCCAGTATTTACCCCTCAACAGCCTTCAGTTGAGGAAATATCACTTGTTATTGATTTTGCTAATTTGATTGGAACCAATGGCGAATGGGAAGATTTCCGTTATGGTGATTTTTCTACATTCGGTAATGTTCTTGTGAGAGCTATTGAAAATTTACGTTTGTGTTCTCGAAACTATAATGTTGATGTTCGAATTTCAACAATTTACATATGTGTCAAATGTGTAAAGGGCAAAATACCTGAAGTGATGTTCGAATATGTTCGGTTTTGTTTGTCAGATAATTCTTTAAAGAATTGTTGTTGCCGTGTTATAGCATGTAATACTTGGGATAAAGATGATTATATGCCATTAAGTACTTGTCAGGATTATTGTTCTGAAGAAGATGATATGCTTGCAGTATTTACTAGTTGTATTTTGGTAAAGGAAAAGAATTTTATTATAACAAATGATAAATTTAGATCAATGACTAAAAATATTCGGAAACACTCGGACAAGACAATTAAATATTTTGTTCATGATCCCCTTTGTGAACAAACTTTAAGGTCAAATAACAAAATGGAATTGGATTTCGATTCTTTTTCGGTAGGCGAGCTTAGACACAAGAAATATCAATTGTTTGATCATATAAACAATCGTTTTTCTAATTGATTTTCTAATTGATTTTCTAATTGATTTTATAATTTCTAATTGATTTTTTTATTAAATGATGAATAAATAATAAATAAATAATAAAAAAATGAATAAAAAATCTGAAATATACTATAAATATATATTATAATATTAATCATATATATATATATATTAAATAATAATGCAAGACTATAATTCTTTCATGTTGAATCAAGAAGATAAATTTTTAGAACAATATGATATTACAACGATTAAAGATGGAAAAAAAATAATTTACCAAAATAAATTTCAAGATAAATTTACTTTTAACTGTACAAATTCAAAACATCAATTTTTTTTGGAACCTAAAATGTTAAATTTTTTTAGCAAAAATAATATCTTAAAAGACAAAAATATTATTATTCAACTTTATTTTACTATAAATAATAGTTATCCTGAGAGATTAACTGTAAAAGTAGGCATAGAGAATACCTTCAAGTTGATTGTAGGTGATATATCTAAAATCAATCGATACCAAGCACTAGAATTGGATGATCATGAATATTTTATTCATGAAGCAGCAACTAGTTTCATTTACGTTTCTGTAACTGATCCTAATTTTACTACTCAATTTATTAAATTAATTAATAGACATGAAAATATAAATTATTTTAACGAGCATAAACATTTATATAAAAGTAGAAAATATAGTTTAGATTGCACAAATTCTAGATATGAACTAAGTGTAAAACAAGAGACTAGTTTAGAAAAAGCAAAATCACATATTTGTGGAATATTCTACGATCTAGATGTTAAAGATAGCAATGAAATTAAAAAGTTAGTTACAGAATTAATTGCTAAAAAAGAAATTGAACAGAATAAAAAACAATTTAATGAAACTTTGAAAAAAATACCTGAACATGTTTCAGAAAAACTAACACTGAAAAATAAAGATAAATATAAATCAGTTTTAAATGAACTCGTTGATAAATCAAACAAAAAACAAGATATTGATGACACAACATTTTTAAGAATTTCTCAGAAATATAAAGATATTTTACAATTAGTAGATTTTGGCTTGGATAAAGAAGAAATTACCAGAATTTTCATAGAAGAATATGGTAAGCCTAGCGGACCTTTAGGTGAGCCTAGCGGACCTTTAGGTAAGCCTAGCGGACCTTTAGGTGAGCCTAGCGGACCTTTAGGAAAACAAGAATTGGATTTATTTTTGACTGTTGCATTTGACTATAAAGATTTTCTAACATTATAAACTTTTTTTATGAAAAAATGAAAAAAAATGAAATAAAAATCTGAAATATACTTGATTTATATATTTATATCAATAAATCATATATTATATATAATAATAATGCAAGACTATAATACTTTTATTTCAGAACAACAAAAAAGATTTTTGGAACAAAATGGTATTACAAAGGATAAGAATAAAATTTATAAAAATAAATTTGGCGATAAATTTACGTTTAACCGTAGCAGCACAAAACAAACATTTTTATCGCAAGCTAAAATATTTAATTTTTTTGCGGAAAATAACATATTAAAGGATAAAACTATCGTTATTAAAATTGAACAAGATGACTATTGTCGTTCGATGTTTTGTTTGTGTTTAATTATTGGTATAAACAACGCAATATATTTGAATTTACGTAATTTACCAACTAACCATTTGTCTAAAATAGATAATTACTCACTATTTATTAACAATTTATTTAGGGGAGATCCATATTCTTTAAATGATCCTGATTTTAATACTCATTTTATTAAATTAATTAATAGATATGAAAATTTGAATTTTTTCAATGAAAATAAACATTTGTATAATAATAATATTTTTAACCATATAGTATGTAAAAATAATAGGTTTTATCTAGAAGCAAAACCAGTGTCAGCTTTGCAAGTTCAAGAACCAGTTATTATTAACGCAATAAAAAAACTTGATATTAAGGATAGTAAAAAAATTTATAAAGAAATTGCCGAATTAATCGCAAAAAAAGAAATTGAACAGAATAAAAAACAATTTAATGAAACTTTGAAAAAATTACCTGAGCATGTTTCAGAAAAATTAACATTGAAAAATAAAGATAAATATAAATCAGTTTTAAATGAACTTGTTGATAAATCAAACAAGAAACAAGAAATTATTATTAATGATTTAACATTTATAAACATTTTTAATAAATATAATGATGTCTTGAAATTGGTAGATTTTGGCTTAGATAAAGAAGAAATTACCAGAATATTTGTTGAAGAATATGGTAATCTTGATTTGGAATTATTTTTGACTGTTGCTTATGATTATAAAGATTTTAGAGTATTATAAATAACCTTTTTTTATTAAATTACTAGTTATTATTATAAATTAAATTATTATCAAAAAAAAAAATGATATTTAAAACGTATCACGTGATTTATTATATATACTATTAATAATAATATAATATAATAATGCAAATCTCAAATAATAAATCAAAAGTATGTAAATTCTTTTTACAAAATAAATGCTCAAAAGGCGATGCATGTGAATTTAGCCATACATCTAATAATGTATCAGTTGCAAAACCAGATCCAAAATCAACAAAAAAATCATCATTACCTTGCAAATTTTTTGTATTAGGAACATGTAATAAAGGTGATACATGTGAATTTAGTCATACATTAAATAATGTATTACCAGATATAAAACCAGATACAAAACCAGATACAAAACCAAAATCATCATTACCTTGCAAATTTTTTACATTAGGAACATGTAATAAAGGTGATACATGTGAATTTAGTCATGTAATTAATAACGTTGATACAAAACCAACAAAAAAGCCTTGTAAATTTTTTGCATTAGGTACATGTAATAAAGGTGATACATGTGAATTTAGTCATGATATTATTAGTAAAAATCCAATTGCAAGTGACAAAAAATCAATTGCAAGTGACAAAAAATCAATTGCAAGTGACAAAAATTCCCCTTGTAAATTTTTTGTTCAAGGTAAATGTAATAAAGGTGATGCTTGTGAATTTAGCCATTGTCCTGAATTATTAAAAGGATTATCAAATGACAGAATGTGTAAATTTTTTGCACAAGGTAAATGTAATAAAGGCGACACTTGTCCTTTTGAACATTTGGTTATTTTAGGTAATTAATTTTAATATAATTTTTTTATGGTTTAATGATTTAATATGATTTATTATGATTTATTATGATTTATTACAATTATAAAACAAAAAAAAAAAAGAAAAAAAAACTTGAAATGATGGTAAAATAACTATAAACAATAATAATACTAAATATACAATGAATTATAAACAATATGTCGAAGAACGAGATAGAAAATATTTTTTAGATAATTATAATCTAAAAATGACTTCAATAGAGTACGAGTTTCCGTCTCAACCTGATATAATACTTGAAAATACTTTTGGTGATAAATTTAAGATCGGAAGACATGGAAAAAATGCTATACTTGAAAAAATGGGTGATTTTTTACATTTTATTTCTAAAAATAATTTTTTAAATAAAAAAAACATAATGGAAATTTCTCAAAGTATCTTTAGAGATACAATTATTTTTAGCTCACACATTAATATTTCAATTTTAATCACACTAGATAAGAGACAAAATGCATTTAAATTGAGTGAATTACAAGATTTAGATAAAATTGCATTTAATCATTTGATTAATGATGGGAAAAATAGTTCTCTTTATTTTTATGATGGATCTGAAGCGTGTAACGATAATTTAGTTAAATTATTGAATAAAATCTCAGATCAAAATTTTTATGTAGAGAATGTTAATATAATTGAAAAATTATATCCAACACATATTATTACTGTTGATAAGGTAGAAAAAAAGCTCATAATTTCAAAAAAACCAAATTTAGAATATAATGCAATTGACATTGTACATAATCATAAATACCGTAATGTTTCTGAATGCAAAATGTATTGTGATCTATTGTACAAAGAAATGGAAACGTATGTTATTAAAAAACAAGAAGATGAACAAATTCAAAATAATAAAAAAAATTTTAAACAAGTAATTAGTAATTTGAAAGAACATATTTTAGAAAAAGAAATGTTAAAAAATAAAGCAAAATACAATTTGGTATTAAAAGAAATCGTTAAAAATAATATGGATGATAAAACTTTTATTAGAATATTAGGTAATTACAGTTATCTTTTAAATTTGGCTGATTTAGGAACAGATAAAGATGAAGTTCAAAAGATTTTTATAGAAGATTATGGTAAAAATGATTTGGAAAAATTTTTGATTGTTGCTTATGATTATAAGGATTTCAGAATTATTAATAATTAATTATCTTTCCTCAGAATTATTAATAATTAATTACCATTTACTAACAAATTTTTTTTTGACTAGTTTATTTTTTTGATCTAATTTTTTTATATCATAATAATCACAAAAATATTGTGTATAATGTTGGATCATTTTTTGTATATATGTTTTAACATCAGGAACATTAAGGACATAATCCAAATTATTGTATCTAAAATACAAGAAATTTAAACTTAATAATCTAGAATATAAAATAGTCTTGTTAATATGTATTAAATCATTTAAAAAATCTTTATCAATTGCTAACATTATACTTGTATTGTCATTAATATTAGCAAATATATTATATAATTTTTCTAATACTTGATCAGTGTCTTTTTTATCAAATCTAAAATTTTTGCATACACAATATATTTCTCCAGACGTAATTTTAGTTTTTAAAGCTCGAACTATATGAACTGATTCAAAAAATAACCTAGCTAATTCGACTATTTCTATAGTTAATATTTCATATATACTAAATAATTTAAAAAAATAATTGGTTCCTTTACTAGCTAAAGATATTGCTACTAAAAATTGACCTAATATTACTTTAACTAAATTATGTTCTTGAGCTGAAAAATCATCCGAACAATCTAAACCACAATCTGCCGTTAATATGTCAAAGTTTTTTTGGTAATATTTTTCCCTATAATATCTAATATTATTCAAATGTGTGACATCTCCTGTGTTATCATCTCCATAATCATAAACATGTTTATATTCAGTAAATAATTCTCTTTCTGCCTTAAATATTTTTTTATCTAAAGAAGGATTTAAAGATTCCAATATAAAATCAAATTTAACGTTTTTATTAATTTTAGTTTTGATAAAATGATTAATGGCATATAAAAAAGCTCCCGGTTGTTCGCATATTCCAAAATAATTTATTGTATCATTTTGAGGTATTAATTTGAATAAAGTAATTATTTCATAACATTTTAACCAAGCATTAGTAACATATTCTGCATCAAAATTTTTTTGAACATGATCGATAACTTCATATGAAAAAAAATATCGTATTTTAGCTTGGTCCATATTTTTTTTATTAACATTTACTGTTATGTCATTAAATTCATCCATTTTGTTTTTCAATAATGTTTGCATATTATTTGTATTTTGTAATATGTCATCATATTTTTTGTAATCATTATTATTATTCAGAATATTTAATATATGTTTAGTAGTAATATTATTTTTATAAGAAATATCATATTGTTGAGGCGTAGGGAACAAAGGATACATATTTAGAATATCAAAATGACTTAGGAATACACTTATATTTTCATTAGTAAATTTATATTTGTATATTCCTGTAGAAATATTATATTTGTTTTTAATTAATTTATCATATACCATATGTTATATAATCACGTCAATAAAAAAATTATCAAATAATATATTATGTTATATTAAAGTCCTCGAGCTAATTAATAATTTGGCCATAAACCTGAAGCATTGAGTTGAGCATTAGAATTAGATCTAGTAGAAAAACTTGATGTTCTAATGTAATTATACATTTGGTCTGTTGATTGATTCAGAAAATGATTTTGAAGATCATAACCTCCTAAATTGACAGTTGCTTGATTCAAGGGATGTTTAGCTTGTTCGCAACCATCAGGGTTAGGTGAGCTTTTAGGACCTAAATAATTGTTTTGAGGTATAGATAAATTACTTGTTAAATTATCTTGGGGGAAACCTAAATTAACTGTTGCTTGATTTAAGAAATGACTAGTTTCTTCACAACCAATGTTTTGTTTATTAAAGTTAGATATAGATAAATTACTTATTAATTTGTCTATCTTATCTACTTTATTATTTTCAAAAGTAGGTAGTTTGGTATTGGCTTTTCTCAAACTAATAGGGGAATCACAAAAAATAGATTTAGAAAACATTTTTATTAATATTATATATACTTTATGTAATGGATATATTTATAAAATAAAATTTCAATTTTTTTTTATAAAATGATTTTAATATGTGTAGAATCATTTATAATTTGGTCCTTATTATTAATAAATACTTCGATACAAGTAGTCCCTTTTTTAATTAAATATAAATTTAAAAACCTTTCTAACAGTTCATTAATAATGATTTTTTTATATTTACGATCCATATATTCATTAAATTTTAATATAATTTCTGTATTTAATTCTTTTAATGATGAAATAATTTTTTCAGTAAATATTTTTCTAGTTTCTCTTAATAATTCTAATTGTTTAATATTATAATTTTGAATACAATTTTTACGATCTATATCATCCGGGAATTGATCCATATTTGTATATGTTATATTTTTTGTTTATATATTAAATATTATTAATAATAATTTATTCATTTTTTAAATTATTATTAGCTCATAATTATTATTTATTCACATTTTAACTTGTTATTTGTTCATATTTTAACTTATTATTTGTTCATATTTTAACTTGTTATTTGTTAATTTTTTAAATTATTATTTGTTCATGTTTTAACTTATTATTTGTTCATATTTTAACTTGTTATTTGTTCATTTTTTAAATTATTTTTGTTATTTGTTGTTATTTTATTATTGCTCGTTTAGGTAATAACTTTATTTAATACTTCAACTAATTGCATTCTGATACTTTTTAAATTTGCGCCGACTAAACTATTCATATCTATATTAGCTCTAACGATGGCTGACATTGAATCTAATAATGAATTAACTGATGATTGTTTTTGTTGAACACTAGAATCAATATATTTTTGGAATATTTGATCTAATGGTGTTTGTATTTGTGATGTAATACTATTTTTACAATCAATAATTTTTCTCATATTATTATAATTATCTCCCGTAGTTAATTGTATTTTATTAGTATTTATATCATTTTCTATAATTATATCAGATAATGCCGATGTCATTAATTCTTTAAAGAATATTAATTCTCCTGTATTATTAATAGTAGCCATTACGTCAGTTTCCATAACATTTGTATTATCTGAAATTAAATATTTTTTAACTCCTTCGTCATTGATATTAATTTTTATGCAAATACCATCACAATAATCGATAATATATCTTTTGTTAATATTAATATCATTAATAAAATGCAAATTAAATTTTTTAGCTTGACTTAAAACATATTCAGATTCAGGATTAGTAATATAATCTAATTGACCTTTTGCGAAAATATATAATTGTATTAAATTATTATCATGATCTAATTTATAAATATATGGTTTTTTTTCTAAAATAGAAATTTCATTTGGACCTAATTTATCAAGTTGATCTACCATGGCCGTTGTGTCATTAATAATATTACTTGGAACAGCTATAATAGTTTCATCAGTTACAATATAACCATAATCATGAATATCTATACCTGATTGTTCTACATATAATTTTATTTTTTCTTCTATATAATTATTAGTCTCGGCTTGTGTTATATTATATTCGCTATTTAATTGTGCATTTTGTTCAGCAATAACAAAATTCATTCTATCATCTTCGATAGCTTTTGCTAATTTTTTATCATAATTAACAGTATGAGAAACTTGGACATTAGCTTGAGGAATAACATTTAATGCATAATCAGTAATATCTTTAAATAATTGATTTACTTCATCCAAAGATATAGCTTTATTTGAAATACTTTTATTTAATTCACGTAATATTAAATCAACTCTTGTTTTTGGAATAGCAAATAAGCCTTGAATAAAAGGATGATTATTGTTTACACCGGTAACACGTGTAGGATCGATAATAGGAAAAGGATTTTTAACAGATGAACCATTATTATCATAGTCCATTAACATTTTAGAAATATTCTCACAATATAAATATCCTCTTAAATATGGCATATAAGGATTCCATCTAAATCTTGAATCTATAGTATTACATTCATAAATAGTAGTAGAATCTTTTATTAAAAATCCAAATTCCAATTCTGATTCTTTAACTGGTTGCATAATTGGTTCTTCAGTTTTATATACCACAAATTTAGCAATAGTATCTTCATATCCTGGAACTTTATATTCTAAATTTAATAACATAGTATCTAATGGATACTCATATGATAATCTGTTTTTATACACTAAATTAATTTTGTCGTAGTAACTAAAAATGATTTCATTATCTGGATCAGCCATAATATCACGCAAAGTACATAATTTAGATAATGATCTTGCCAAGTTTTCTGGATCATTATTTTGGAAATTTGGCATAATATTAATCGTAACTACTAAACCATTGTAAGGATCTGGTATTTCTATATTTTTTCTAATTGTGTCAGTAACAGGTATATCAGAAATAATTATATTACCATATGCATTCTTATTTAAAAATATTTGAGAATATGCGTTATTTTTAATTGAATTAAAAGTAATATCACCTATCGCCGAAATATCTTTAGCTCCTCTACTAAAAAAACCTCTACTACCTTCAACATTAGTATAATTACCTACTTGTAAAAAACATTTTGACATTTCTTCCGCAAACAAACCACATGCATAATCTCTTACCTTTAAAGTATTACCATCATACATATCAATAAATATTTTTCTATCAGTTCGATTATGTTTTTTATAGGCATCAATAGAATTAGTTATTAACTCGACTAAAGCATCTTCAACAGATTTAATTGAAAAAGAACGTGTATATTTATACATTCTTTCACTAAGACTAATAAAGCTTAAATCTTGCATTATATATTATTATGATAAAATAATAATAAAATAATAATAAAATAATAATAATAAAATAATAAAATAATAAAATAATAAAATAATAAAATAATAAAATAATAATAAAATAATAATATAATTAAAAGTATCTATATTGATATAGTAAATAGACATCGTAAAAAAAAGTAAAAAAATCATAATCCGTGTCAAGATCAGTGTATAAATTAATATTTTTTGTATTATTCTAATTCAAAAATACAAAAATTTCTTACTAAAAGTTTAGCTTGAGTGTCTTGATGTTGATTATAATTAGCTAATAATCCTACTTTTATATAGTTTGTATTCTTTCGTAAAACATCATTTTGACCATAATGATATTGACCTACAGGATCTAATATACATGAATATGTAGTCCAAACATTAGGAACTTGAACTACTCCAATTGGATAAACATAACCACAAGTCTGTTGCAAACGGAATAACGTTTTGTCTATAATCATCATATTTAATATATTAATGGGTATAGACTCGTTCAAAATAATTGTATTTTTTATTAATTCATATAAATTATTATTTTTGTTTTCGATAATATAATCTGGTAATTTATTTGTATCACCATCGATAAAAATTGCCAATGTTAAATATTTATTTTGTGAATTATTATGATGTTTAAATGATGCAAATGTAGCATTTTCTTGGTTATCGATATTTAAAATAAAATTTTTATCAGAAATAATATTTTTTAATGTATAACCATCGTTTAAAACATGCCCACCTCTACCATTTGAAATAACATTTTTAATATCTGGTTCAGTAAAACAATCAATCGCTAAATATACTTTAGATAATACTGTTCCAACGCTTAACATTTCGACAGAAATTTTAATTGGATTTTTTCTGCCTTGAGTTTTAAAAAAACCCTTACTAAAAATATTTTTTGTGTATATTTTTGATTCAAATAACATTACTTGTGAAAGTTGTGCATCAGAAAATATGATATTTCCATTTTTTTTATCATGTGTTAATTTATCATATAATATATCATTATTGTCATTGATAATATCATTATTATTAGCGAAAGTCATTATATTTATTTTATTTATCTATTTAATAGTTTATTTGATTTATTTATTCAATAGCTAATTTATAAAATAAAATTTCATTTTTTTTTCTATTTAGTAAGTTGATTTATAAAATAAAATTTTAAATTTTATTTATTTATTTATTTAAAGGTATTTTTCGTGAATTTGCATTTTAAATAAATTTAGGAACGTATTTTTTCTTCGATATACTTTTTTTGTTATTAGAAACAATAACGTCTGAAGGTTAAAATGCTTATACATATTTTATCTAAATTTTCATTATCGTAGATTTTATATTATGTCTTTGTTTAACAAAAATAAGTAAAAGCAAAATCATACACAAGGTAAATAATAATAAAACAATTAAAAATAAAAATGAAAATAAAAACAAAAAATAAAATAATTTGTATAGATTATATAACATCAAATAAATGGAATATTTAATTATTATTACTAATTTAATATTAACTTTACCAAGTATTATATTTCATGGTCTTAAATTATGTTATATAAAAAAAATCAAATATAGAAATCATACAAATATATTATACAATGCATCGCGAACAAATAATCTTATATTGATGGTCCATGGTCATAATGGTCATCCAGGAGATTTTGAACATTTAGCAAAATATTTATTGAAAAATAACCATATTAAAGATAATTGGAATATATATGCTTGTAAATTTGCAAAACTTGATAATCATAGTTCTATAGAATCAGAAATAAAACAAATTGATGATTATTTAAATAATAATCATTATGAAACTGTTATTTTAGTAGGCTTATCTAAAGGAGGTTTGACATGTTGTAGTTATTATGCAAACAGAAAATTAAACAATAACAAAATATCAAAAATAATAACAATTTCATCACCATTATATGGAACACGAGTTGCAAATAAATTTTTGCCTAGTTTTTTAGAAAAAATATTTCCAAACACGAAAAAAATTAAAAATGAACTAGGTTATAATTCAAATATTGCATTAAATACCAGTTCTATATTATCATCTATTGAAGATATATCGATATATCATGTAGTTCCGCAATATGATCATTTAATATATCCTGTTACTAGTGCCAAATATTATTTTACACCTGAGAATAATATTTATTATTGTAAAGGTTTCAAATATTCACACATTGGAATTTTATATAATCAAGATGTAGTAAAATGTATCGAAAATTGGATTTGTAAATAAAGAAAATTAGAATTATACATAATTAATCAAATTACATACGGTTGACCAAATTTAGGTTCAAAATTTCAAATATTTTTTCTATAATTAATTTAACATATATAATAACTTTAACATTCCATAATATTACTAAATCATTATCTATACATAAGCATTCAGGATCATTATAAAATTTATTAAATAATTCTATCAATTTATAAACATAAACTATAATATTATTGATTTCTAAATCTTGTAATGTTTTAAATAACATATGATCATAATTTATAACATGTTTAATTATACATAATGTATTGTAATTATTCATATTAATTTTAATATTAGTTAAAACATCATAATCAATATCAATTTTATTTAAAATAGATAATATACGTGTATAACCATACATGCAATATGGTGCTGAATTGCCTTTCAATGCTATTATTTTATTAAAATCAAAACTATAACCATTAAGAATTGATAAATCATAATATTTAATACTAGAATAAGCTATTTTTACAATAGTATCATTATCTTTATAATTACATATTTTTTCTGTATATTCTATACTTTTTTCTAATAATTCAGTTAATTTTATATTTTTACCATCACGAGTTTTAATTTTTTTGTTATTTGCATCAGAAACTAAACCAAATTTAATATGTTTTACATTAGCTTTCCATCCTGCTTCTTTAGCTAATTCAAATAACATATTAAAATGTAAATCTTGACTAGTATCTACTACATATAATATTTGATCCATATTTAATACTTCAATACGATATTTTAATGCTGCTAAATCAGTCGTGTCATATGTATAGCAACCATTACTTTTTATTAAAGTAAGTTTATGATATTCTTTTACAAATTCATCATCTATTTTCTTTTTTATATAATATGTTTTACTTTTATAAATTAATCTATTATCTTCATATTCCAAAAGATGAGCTAAACTTTTTATCATGTCGGGAATAAATTTTATATAAAATGATTCACCAATATCTACCAAGTTATTAATATTTAATTTTTTATATATTTGCGTGTAACTAGTTTTGGATATTTGACATATTTTTTTCCATGATGATATTATTTTATTATCATTGTTATAATTTTGTAAATTATTTTGTAATTCTAAAGTTGCTTTATTTGCTTCTAAATTAAATGTTTCACTTGTTTCAGTTTTGGATTTTATATAAATATTTTCTAATTCTTTAATATCAATATTATCAATATCAATATTATTTAAATTAATGTATGCTATTATTCTCCCAAAATTACTTCCAACATCACCAATATGATTTATCCTAGATACATTATTTCCAAAATAATCAAATAATGAAGCAATAGTATCACCTAAAATAGTTGATCTTAAATATCCTACATGTAATTCTTTTGCAATATTTGGCGACGAATAGTCTATTAAAATATTATTATTTTGCATTGTTTTATAAGTATTATTTTTAATATTATTAATTATAATTTCTGCTTCTAATAATAAAGTGTCATATGAATTGTTATTACATGTAAATGATAAACATGAATTACTAAAAATATTTATATCAAATATATTAATATTATTTTTAATATAATTATAAATATCATTAATATCAAGTTTAACATTTAATATTTTTGATATTTTTATTGCATTGGTAAATGTAAAATCTCCTAATGCATTATTTGATCTATTAATAATTATATTATGTTTGATTAATTCATATTGATTATTTGTTAAATTCTCAAAATAATAATTATTGATTTGGTTATATATGTATTTATCCATTATTTTAATAATATATTGATATTATGTTAATAATATATTAATGATATGTTAATGATATATTTTTTTCATTTTTTTTAATATTTATTAACATGATAATAACTATGATAATAATAACTAGACCTATAATAATAACAATAACTAGACCTATAATAATAATAATAACTAGACCTATAATAATAATAACTAGACCAACAGATAATAATAAATAATAACTAAGATAACGATAACGGAACGATAATAGAACTACTAAAAAAAATTGAAATAAAAACATTACAATTACTTTAACATATAATACAAATAAATAAAATTATATAGATATGCAAAACATTCAAAAGGCAAAAATTTCTCAATTTTTCAAAGGTTTAAATATTATAGACATTTTAACAAAATCTGCTTTTGGTAAAGCAAAAGAAATTATTGAAAATTTAATAGAAAATAATCCTGATGAACTATCTAAATTCAAATTACCAAGAATTATCGCCATAGGTAATGAATCAACGGGCAAATCGTCATTATTTGAAAAAATATTAAAATGTCCAATTTTTCCTAGAAACAGTATAATATGTACTAAGGCACCAATACGTTTAGTTTTGAATAGTGGACAACAAAAATATGTTATTAGAAATACAATGCCAGGCTCAGAAAAAGAAATTGTCTTATATGACAAACAAGAAATTTATAAAAATATGATGGAAATTAATAATTCTATTTCCCCAAAACATTCAGATGTTATTACCGAACACGAAATTATAATTGAATTCACAGAACCAAATTTGCCATCATTAGAATTTATTGATTTACCAGGTTTGAGAGCTTATCCTCCTGATTTAGCTACAATTACTACTAATTTATGCAAAAAATATTTGTCAATTCAAGATATTATTTTGTGTGTAATTCCTGCAACAGTTACAAGATTAACGTCATGTCAACCTTTGGCTTTAATTAATGAATTAAATTTGTGTCAAAATACAATTTTAGCATTAACTATGGCTGATAGACTAGTAATGTCAGAATATGCACAAGAAGAAAATATTAATGAATTATTACTTAATCGTATATTAGGAACTTCAGACGAAATGACATATTTAAAATTAAAAGGTTGCGTAGCTGTTATTAATAGGACACATAATGATACTATGAATTTAGAAGAGAGTGATGATATGGAAATTCAATGTTTTGAAAAATTATTAAATAATTTGCCAACTGAATATTTAAAAGACAAAAATACTATTGAAGAAAATATTACAGTTAAAAATTTATTAACCATAATAAATAATTTTTATGTTCATCATATTCAAAATAATTGGAAACCAATAATATTGGAAAAAATAAATAATGATATTAAATTAATTAACGATAAAATTACAGAATTAGGACCTGAAATTATTACTAAGGAAGTAATTGATAGTTTTATAAAAGATCACGCTATAAAATTGTATGATATAATGGTAAAGCCCGCACATGGTTATATTGATGATGATGAAGGAACATATTATCGTGGTTGGAATATTAAAGAAGATGATGATGGAAAACCTATTTGTTCCGAAATAAATACGATTTTATTTAATGCATCATATATTAACATAATAAATCATTTTAAAAATATAGTATCCTTATGGCTAGAAAAACATTATAAAAAAGAACTACTAATAAAATCTTTTAATAGTATTTTTGATGAAATACAACCAAATTATATTCATAAGACAAAAAATACATTATTAAATTATATTAATATATTTATCGAAGACGTATTTACTTGTGATAATTTTAAAAAAGATATGAAACATATTAGCAAAAGTTATATGTATGCTTTAGATTCTGAGTATTTAGCCGGCAGAGAATATCAAGATCCACTTATGAATAAAGATAACAATGAAATTATTAATAATTTAGAAAAATTATACGATTTGCATATTATAACTCCTTTATTAATTAATTTACAAGTTCATTGTTCTAATTTTGGTGATTGTAAAGAAGATGAAAGTTATACTGAATCTAGAAAAAAACTCGTGGAACGTATTAATATTATAAATAATTATAAAGAACAAGTTAATTTGATTTAAATTTTTTTATATGAAATAATTAATTTCATTAATTAAAAACTTGCAAAAAAAAATGAAATATAAATTTGATAATAGATTAATTAAATAATAACCTAATTATATAAATTAATAATAATTATAATTATAATAAAATGGATCAAACACAATTTTTTAAAGGCTCGAATATTATAAATATTTTAGCTAACAATAACTATGGTAAAATTTGGAAAATTATTAAATTATTGATAGAAGATAATACAGACGAATTAACTAAATTTATATTACCAAGAATTATCACTGTAGGTAATGAATCAACAGGTAAATCATCATTATTTGAAAAAATATTAAAATGTCCCATATTTCCTAAAAATAATATAATATGTACAAAATCACCAATACGTTTAATTCTAAAAGATGGACCTAATAAATATGTTATAAAACATAAAAATAACATAATAGAACTAAATAATAAACAAGAAATACTTGATAACATAATAATTATTAATAATTCTATATCGCCAAAAAATTCAGATATTATATCCGATGATGAAATTGTTATCGAATTTTCTGAACCAAATTTACTGCCTTTAGAACTTATTGATTTACCAGGTTTAAGAGCTTTCCCTCCTGATTTAGCTGCTAAGACAACTAGTTTGTGCAAAAAATATTTAACTGACAAAGATATTATTTTGTGTGTAGTTCCGGCGACAGTTACGAGATTAACGTCTTGCCAACCATTAGCTTTAATCAATGAACTAAATTTATGCAAAAACACTATTTTAGCTTTAACTATGGCTGATAGGTTAATTATGACAGAATATTCTCAATCTCAAAAAGTAAATATTGATAATTTATTATTAAATCGTATTTTAGGAACTTCTGATGAGATGGAAAGTTTAAAATTAAAAGGATGTGTGGCTATAATAAATAGGACTCATAATGATATTATAGATTTAGAAGAAAGTGATAATATGGAAAAAAAATATTTTGATAAATTATTAAATGATTTACCAATTTCATATATTAAGGAATCTATAAATGATAATTTATCAGTTAAAAATTTATTAATAATGATAAATAATTTGGTTGATGATTGTATTCAAAATAATTGGAAACAAATGATATTAAACATAATTGATACCGAAGAAAAAAATATTAATGATAAAATTATTAAATTGGGACCAAAAATTATTAAAAGCGAAACTATAAAAAAAATATTTGCTGATTATATTAGATTTCTTTGTAATAAATTAATGCCATTAATAATACCAGATAAAATACCTCCAAAATATAATATAATTTACAAAAACAATACTAATTCCTACAATTCGAAAATAGGTTATGATACTTACAAATCAAATTTAAACTATTTAAAATTAGTAGATGAAATAAAACAAGAAATTATTAATATTAAATATAATCCAATATCCAAAATAACATTACAGAATGAATTTAATAATTTGTTTGATAAATATTCTTTACATTATGTACATAAATTAAAGGAAACTTTACTACAAAATATAAATATGCAAATTGACAATTATTATGATTATGAAAATAATATTTCATCAAGATTTCAATCTAATCAATTTATTTTAAGAATAAAAAAAATAGAAAAAAGTGTTTTAAGTATATTAGAAAAAGATTATTTAAAACAAAAAGAATTAAAAAAGGAAAACTATATTAAAATTATCAATAATTTACATGATATATATATTTCTACAGATATAATAAAAATATTAGAAAATTATTTTGAATCAATAAATCTTGATTTTTTCGAGGATAAATATTACGCCGAATGTAGAAGAAATTTGGATGATAGACTTGATATGTTATTTTTGTTAAAAATACAAGTCAATGAAACAATTTAAAATTATTTGAATAATAAACCATAAATATTATTAATTATTTCATCAGAAAATTTCTTACTATGAATTAAATAATGCGTATCAGGATTTACATAATAATATATTATTTTATTATTACTTTTCTCATTAAAAGTAATATTTAATTTTAATTTTTCCTTTGTTAAAACATTAATATCAGAATAAATTATCGTTTTAACATCCATTTTTTGAATTTTATCATATTGACTTCTTATTATACCTTTACATAAACCATTCAATAATTGTATATAATTTTCATTATCTTGTAAAGTTGTAATTTTGTTTAGTAAATCATTTATAGTTTCATTAGTTAAATTTTTAATTAAATATTTTTCATAATCATCACCAACAATATTTTTAATAAAATTATAATTCATTTCAGAATAAAATGTATCATGATAATTTTCTTTTGTAAAAATTCTATCGACTAAAATATACAAACGAATGCATTTTTTAGAATATTTATTACAAAAAAACTTGGCAAAATGACAACCTTGATCTAAACAAATTGCTATGTAATCTAATTTTTTATCTATTTGTGTTTTTATCCATTTTGCATAATTTTCAAATTGCAAATCTTCTATAGTAAAATTAATATTTTCATTTGGTTTATTATTACTTTTTTTAGAATAAGATAAGAAATTTACATAATTAGGTTTTAATATTATTACTTTTCCAATTTTTTTTAATTCTGAAACAAATTTATTATAATCGCGTTCCCATTCTAGTTGATCTGTCATAACATTTCCAAATAAAATAATCTGGACATTATTATTTTTATTTTCCAAGATTTTAGTTTTTACATATTTAGTCTTGTATTTTAAATATTTTTGTTTATCCATATATAATTGTATTATAAAAATATTACGATTATATATTTTTATAATTTCTTTTTGAAATACATAATCAACTTGTCAAAATCATGAAAATTATCAATAAAATACCTTAAATCTTCGACTTTTAATAATTTACTATGATTTTTAGGTCCTACCTTGTCTAAAGGTCCGCTTCGCTTGCCTAAAGGTCCGCTTCGCTTACTAATTTTACGATACTTTGACCAAAATTTTAAATAATTTTCAGGTTCATAAACATACCATAATAAATCTAAACATAAACCACACTCATTGGCTTCTTTTATATTTTTTGGTTTATTGTTTATAATTTTACTAATTTTTGCAATATATTTTTTGCTAGCATTTTTTATTATCATCAAATAATCATTTTTGATATTTGTGATATATTTAGAATTATAAATTTTATCAATATTCTTGGTTAAAATATCATCATTTAGATGAAAATCGTTGTTTATAATATGCATATTAATTGCAAAAGTCATAATGCTAAAAAATAAATCATGTTTTATTAAAAACAAATCATAATATTTATGCTTTTTATTTATAAAATTAATAGAACCATAATCAATTAATTTAAGTTGTTTATTATCCAAACAAAAATTACCAACATGCATATTACCATTTAGAATATTATTATTAAATAATATTTTGCATATATTAATCATTTGATATGCTATCAGGTAACCATATTTAAAATTCCATATTTTTTTGCTTTTAATAAATTCTTTTAATGGTTTTCCTGCATATTCCATTATTGTAAAATAACAATATTTATCAGAATCCAAAGTTTCGAAATATTTTTCAGGTTGTAAACCTTGTTTATTATTTCTAAAAGTTCTTTTATCAAGTTTATCATAATTACATACTTCTGAATCAAATATTTTATTGTTGATTAACTTTACAAAAAATTTTTGTTCGGATTTTTTCAAAGAATTTATTAATTTAAAAAATTCAAGTTCTGAATATAAATCAGATTTTTTTTTCAATTCTAAAATATTATTTTTTATGATAACATTATTTTTAAATATTTTTTGTTGTTTTAGGACACATATTTTTTTGCGATATTTGACTAAAAATACAACACTATTATAACCAACATCTAATACTTTAATGATTTCGTAATCATCAAGATTCATTATATTATATGATGACAAATAAAAATATGTTATAAAAATAACAACTAAAATAACTAAATTATGTTATAAAAATGTTTCTATAATTTTTTTTTGAAATACATAATCAACTTGTCAAAATCGTGAAAATTATCGATAAAATATCTTAAATCTTCGACTTTTAATAATTTACTGTGATTTTTACCTATTTTACAATACTTTGTCCAAAATTTCAAATAATTTTCAGGTTCATAAACATACCATAATAAATCAAAATGTAAACCAATTTCTCTAGCTTCTTTTATATTTTTTGGTTTATTGTTTATGATTTTACTAATTCTTGTAATATATTTTCTGTTAGCATTTTTTATTATCATCAAGTAATCATTTTTAATATTCGTAATATATTTAGAACTATAAATTTTATCCATATTCTTAATTACAATATCATCATTTAAATGAAACTTGCAATCATTATTTATAATATGTGTATTAATTGCGAAAGTCATAATGCTGAAAAATAAATCATATTTTATTAAAAACGAATCATAATATTTATGTTTTTTATTTATAAAATTAATGGAACCATAATCAATCAATTTAAGTTGCTTATTATTTAAACAAAAATTGCCAACATGCATGTCTCCATTTAGAATATTATTATTAAATAATATTTTACATATATTGATCATTTGATACGCTATTAAATAACCATATTTAAAATTCCATATTTTTTTGCTTTTGATAAATTCTTCTAATGGTTTTCCTGCATATTCCATTATCGTGAAATAACAATACTTACTAGAATCTAAAGTTTCAAAATATTTTTTAGCTTGTAAATCTCGTTTGTTATTACCAAAAGTTCTTTTATTGATACTTAAATTATCATAATTACATACTTCTGAATCAAATATTTTATTATCAATTAACTTTACAAAAAATTTTTGTTCAGATTTTTTCAAAGAATCTATTAATTTAAAAAATTCAAGTTCTGAATATAAATCAGATTTTTTGTTCAATTCTAAAATATTATTTTTTATGATAATATTTCTTTTAAATATTTTTTGTTGTTTTAGAACATATGATTTTTTGCCTTTTTTAACTAAAGATGCAACACCATTATAACCAACACCTAACACTTTAATAATTTTGTAATCATCAAGATTCATTATACTATATGATATGATATGATATAAAAACTAATAATATGAAAATAAAAATGAAATATTAAATTATCATGATATCATAATATCATAATATCATAATATCATAATATCATAATATCATAATATCATAATAATATTAACATAATATGAATAAATTAACAATTGATGAAAAACGAGAATTAATAACAAAAAATTTGCAAGAAATATTAGGTAAACAAGAACTGGATAATTTATTGTTACAAGAAGAAATAAAAATATATTGGGGAACTGCGCCTACAGGTAGAATTCATATAGGATATTTTATACAATTTTTGAAAATAGTAGATTATATAAAAGCTGGATGTAAAGTAAAAATATTAATAGCTGATTTACATGCTGTTTTAGATAATCTAAAAACTAGTATGGAATTATTAAATGCTAGGACTGAATATTATATTACAATGATTAAAGAAGTATTATTATCATTAAATGTTGATCTTGACCTAATAGAATTTGTAAAAGGTAGTGATTATCAATTATCTCAAAATTATACTTTAGATGTTTATAAATTAAATTCAAAAATATCATATCAAGAAGCAAAACATGCTGGAGCCGAAGTTGTTAAACAAACACAAAATCCTACAATGACTGGTTTATTATATCCAAGTCTTCAAGCTCTAGATGAACATTATTTAGATGTCCATATACAAAGTGGAGGAATAGATCAACGAAAAATATTTACTTTTGCTCGTTCTAATTTGAATTTATTAGGATATAAAAAAAGTATTCATTTAATGACACCTATGGTTCAAGGATTACGATTTAATAAAAAAGAAATCAAAAATGTTATTACGAAAGAAGAAAAATTAAAATTATTAAATATTGATTTTGATTTACCTGATAATTATGTTGATACATTGTATAAAAAATACATAAATAACGATACAATTAAAGATGATAAAATGTCATCATCAAATAATGATTCTAAAATAGATTTATTAGATACTAAAAATGAAATTAAAAAAAAAATAAATAAGTCATATTGCCTACCTTGTGATGTCGAAGATAATTGTTTGATGGATTTATTAGAAAAAGTAATATTTCCCGTATTATCTTACAAAAATCAACAATTTATAATTAATCGTAAAGAAAAGTTTGGAGGAATAATTATATATGATTCTTTCGATAATATTAAAAACGATTTTGCTTTAGGTAAATTACATCCTCAAGATTTCAAATTAGGAATAACTGATAGTCTAAATTATATTTTAGAACCTATTAGAAATTCTTTTGAAACTAAAGAAAGAAAATTGTTATTAAAAAAAGCATATAATTAAATTATCTAATTACATAATTTATGAAAAAAAAATGGTTGTGATTATTTTTATTGTTTGTTGTTAATTAATTCGTGTTATTGTTTATTATTTTTTATTATATTTACCATTTACTATTATGTTTATTATTTGTTATTAATTATAAATGTGGTAATGCTAATTTTGGTGTAGTTACTACATTTTTGATATCAAAATAATCAAAAAAGCTTTGCATACCTTCAAGATTGGTTCCTTTACCAAATGTTAAATTACCTTTTTTAATTTCTTCTAAAGCTGTAGTATTTCTTAAAAATATATTTCTTAATGTGTTTTCTTCAATATTAATAATATAATCAACTTTATCGACACTTTGATCATGAAATTCTACTATACAACTTCTTATTTCTAAATAATAAGTAATATTTTTAGGCAATATATTAAAACCCATAGTAATATAAGTATTTAATGATTTTTCCGCCATTAATTTAGTACATAAACTTTTTAAAAATATAGGTATTGGTATTTCTGCTATAATATCTTGTGAATCACAACCATGAGCATTATTTATTAATTTATAATCTATAGTATTATCTAATTCTTTAGCTGATGTTAAATACCAATTACGCCAATTAGTATTTTTTGTTTTATAAGCTAATTGTCTCAAACAATTTGCTTTTAATGATCTAGCAATTTGATCATTTATATTAAAAGTGACAAGATATGTTAATATTTCTGCTGCCCATTTATAATTACCTTCATCAATACTTGAACAGGCAATACTTAATACTTTGCTTCTTCCACCAAATCCTTCAATGTAATTCCTAGCTCTAATTTTATTGTTTTCTGGATCCAAAAAAGTAGGATCACCTTGGAACCAACCTAAATAACCTGCATAAATTTGTCTAACACTATGTTTTACTGTTCCGTAATATTCTTGTAACCAAGGATGATTTAAATTTTCTGGTAAATGAGGTATTACTTCTGCTAATTCGTCTGCATTATAACCTTTATTTATCCATCTAACACTTTGATCATGTGTATATTGTATAGCATCTCGATATGCTGTCAACATATTATATACTTTTTCTTTACCTTCTAAGGGTCTTCCGTGAGAAGGTATTAAATAATCAGGTTTTAATTTTCTCATTAGGTCAATTGATTCATACCATTTAATAGGATCACGATTAGGCGTTCCTCTGATACTGTATAAATTTGGATATGATTCGCCCATAATAATATCTGCTGATTGTATAACACTATGATCAGGGAAATATATAAATATTTCATCATCAGTTTCACTAGGAGCATATACTAGGCGCATATTTATATTACAAATATTTATATCTAATTCAGTATCAACAAAATCAGTAGGATGAATAAAAGTTGCTTTACCTGGTTTTAGTCTTGGTCCAATACCATCATTTATATGACCCGATGCATTAGTTTCCAAAACTAAACCAAATGTACTTATACCTCTAGCATTAATAATTGGTCCAACAACACTAGCATTGTTTATTATGCCTGCCATTATTTTTCTATGAGCATAAATTTTTACATTACCATTCTCAACATCTTCTTTAGTAGTAAAAGCTTTTACACCTGCGATATGATCAAAATGATTATGTGTATAAATAATACATTTTACTGGCTTATTAGTAATTTTACTAAAATCTGCAAATACTTTAGAAGCTACGTCAAAAGATTCACCTGTATCAATAATAATAATACCATCATTACCTTCTATCATAGTAATATTACTCAAACCATAACCAACTGCTAAATAAAATATTTGATTTATTTTATAAATTCCTTGCTTAAAGGTTTCTGAATGATTCGCAAGATCACTGTGAATACGTTCGTCGTTATGATCGCAACAAGCTAAATTACATAAATTATCAAAAATTAAAGAATTTGTTGCCATTACTTATTTTATAATATATTATAATAAATAATATACAAATATAATACGCACTTGTTATTATTATTTATTTTTAGTTTTATTTTTGTTTTTGTTCCAGTTTTTTAGTTTTTTTGTTTTTGTTTTTGTTTCAGTTTTTTATTTTTAGTTTTTTTGTTTTTGTTTCTGTTTTTGTTCCAGTTTTTTATTTTTAGTTTTTTTGTTTTTGTTTTTGTTTTTGTTTTTGTTTTTGTTTTTGTTTTTGTTTTTGTTTTTGTTTTTGTTTTTGTTTTTGTTAAATATTTAAAAATAAATTATTTGTTTTAATTCCAAATAAAATATAATATAATAAATATATATTATGGATAAGAAAACGGTATTAACTTGTGGGACATTTGATTTATTTCATATAGGTCATTTAAATTTATTAACTAGGGCGAAAGCATTAGGCGATAAATTGGTTGTTGGAGTTAGTAGTGATTTTTTAAATTTATCTAAAAAAAATAGAACCCCCGTTATACCTTTATATGAAAGAATACAAATTATAAAATCTTTAAAATGCGTGGATGAAGTTTTTATAGAAGATGACATAAGTTTAGAAGCTAAATCGAGATATATGCATTATTATAATGCTAATATATTTTTAATGGGGGATGATTGGAAAGATAAATTTGACGAATTACCAATAATATATAAATCACTATATCCAAAAAATATAAAAAATATACAAGTGTTATATTTAACTAGAACTACAAATATGTCTACTACTGATATATTATATAATAAATTACATTGTCAGTTAGATCAAGTAGCATCTTTATCAAGTTTGTTGCCTATTCCGAATGATAAATTATTAAATGTAAAAAAAACAAAATTGAAAGCTATATTCCATTGTAGAAATCAACCTCATCAAGCTGTTCATGTTTTACCATATTATTATTTTTTTGAACCCGAGAATGTATATTGGTATTATGATATTAAAAAAGTAATAATAAATATTATTAAGGACGATAAAAAAGAAACGGAAGAAATAATAGAAATTACTAGAAGTGAAGAAGATATAGAAAATGATATAAGATTAATAACAAAAAAATTAGAAGCATATACGAATATAAAAATAGATAGAAAACAAATTATTATAAATATAGAAGAAACATTAAAATATGACTTAAAAGTAGCTTTTATAACTGAGCCATGGAAACCTCATATGGATTTTTATAGGGAAAATAATATTAAAGTATTATTTCTTGATCATGGCATATGTGTTGGAACAAGACCAAAGGAATGGTTTGCTCATTATTGGCATAATTGTGCAAATTATGATATAGTTGCCGGTAATTTACAATATGATTATCATTTAAAATGTTCAGGCTTACCTCAATGTCATAACTTGAAAAAAGAAAATATTTTTAGATTATTTGGTTGGCCAAGATTTAATTTTTATTCGCCTTGTGAATGGATTTGGGAAATGAATAAAATAAATAAAACTAATAATAAACGTATATTGATATGTCCCACATCATATTATGATAATTATAATACAATAATTAACATAATAGTAAAATTATGTCAAAATTATGATGTAGTAATTCGTCCTCATCCTATAACTGAAGAAATGGCTAAGCCGAATTCAGTTTTATTAAAAATATTTAATTTATGTATAGAACAAAAATGTGCTCAAAATTTAATTATTATACCGCCTCAAAATATTGCTTTTACAATGAATTTATTTAATTGTGATTTGGCTATTTTTGATCAATCAAGTGTCGCTTATGAATATTTATTAGTAGATAAACCTGGAATAATTATTGCTGATAAATTAGATATGGAAACAATAAGTATTAAAGATGGCTTATATTATTGTAATAATATAGAAGAATTAAATCAAGAATTAATTGAAAAAGTAATACAAGATCCATTGGAATTTAAACAAAAACGAAATAATTTAAAAAATCTAGTTTTTGCAAAATGTGATAATATTAATGATAATATTAATGATAATAGTAATGATAATATTAATGATAATAGTAATGATAATATTAATGTTGTCAATGATGAATTTAATAATGATGATTGGATAAATAATTTTTCAGAATTTATTGAAAAGAATATAATATAATTTTATTTACTAATTCAATAAAAATAATTTATGTAATTTTTTTATAAAATAATGATTAATCAAAAAAATCAAGATATAATAAAAATTTTAAGAAAATTCGTCTCAAAATATGGGAGTCTATATAAGGGTAAATTTAATATTGATGATAAAATGAATAGTGCATTTGATAATATTGCAAATAATAGCAAAGTTCTTTTTTGTACTGACATTGAATTTCATAATCAGGTTTTAAATAATAATAAATATATAGTTAATAATAATAATAGCGATAGTAAAATAAATATAGTGCCTTTTATTAGAGAAATAGGAATAATTATATTTGTAAAAGATTCGAATAAATGGAGTTATATAGGTCATATTTTTAAAAACGTCGAAAATATATATGATGAAAATACTATATTTATCTTATCGAAATATGCAACTGTGTCTGATATAACATATAAAGTAATGGAAAAAGGAGATAAATATTATAATATATATGAAATAATAGCAAACTTGACGATTGATAATTTAGATAACAAAGTATTTAATATTATAAATAGTAAATTAAGCGTTAAATATATAAATAAAATATTTGAAGATAAAGATTATAATAATATTAAATTAGGTTTAAAAATACTAAAAAGAATTACCTTAAGTAAGAAAACAACTAATGAAAAAAAAATAACTAAATTAAATAAAGATTTAAAATATGCAAAGAGGTTATTAAGTATTACAAGAAACATGCCATTTCGTGTTTATCCAAAAATATTAGATAAAGAAGGTAAAGATATTTATTATACACAAATGGATAGCTACTATAATGATAAATTAGTTAAAAACAGGACTTTTACTATTAAAGACTTGAAAAATTTTTTTACTTTATGGCTATCATTTGATAATGAAGTGTGTTATATTGTAAAAGGTAAAAATGATTTTATTGCTATTAAAAATACAATGTTAGATGTATTGAATCATTGTGATATAAAATTTAGTAAAGTATATGATATAGAAATGTTTAATTGGTTTTCATATATTAAATTTGGTTCTGCTCAATTAGAAAATACTTTTATAGGTATGCAAAATTATTTTAAAGAATATGACAATCTTAATATGATATTAAGTAATTTTCCGTATAAAAATGCTCATAATCCTGTAGTAGATTCATATTATACGATAATTGTTGCATTATATATAAATTTAATATTAAATGCAAGTTTGATTAAATAATTATATTGTTGATTAATTAAATAAATATAATATATATATGAACGAAATATTAATAAAGGAACTAGAAAAATTAGTAGAACAAATAAAATATGAAGTAATTAAATCAAAAACACCAAAGGACAAGTTAGTAAATAATATTAGATTAAAAAATACTATAAATTTAATAAAAACAATAAAAAAATATCCGACAAAAATAAAATCTGGAGAAGAAATCCAACATTTAAAGGGCGTTGGTAAAAATTCAGTAAAGAGAATAAATGAAATATTAGAGAAAGGTAAATTACAAGAAATAAAAATAGATAGGACTGATAAAAAAATTATGGAAGCAATTAAAAATTTAACTAGGATATACGGAATTGGAGAAAGTATAGCAATTAGATTAATAAAAGAATATAATATTCATAACATAAAGGAATTAAAAAAAGGATATTTACAAAAAAAAGTTCCTTTAAACGATCATATACTTTTAGGTTTAAAATATGAGAAAGTATATGAAAAAAAAATACCTAGAAAAGAAATTGATGATATTAATAATTATTTGAAAAAAATAATATCTAGTGTTGATAAAAATTTATTATATATGATTTGTGGTTCATATAGGAGAGAAAAACCTGAATCAAATGATATTGACATATTATTAGTAAATAAAAATATAATTACAAAAGAACAATTAGATAAAAGTGTTAATTATTTGAAAATAGTAATTAATAAATTAAAAGATGAAAAATTTATAATTGATGATATTGATAAAAATTTTCAAGTTAAATATATGGGATTTTGTAAATACGAAAATAAACCTATTAGACACATTGATATTATGTATATACCATACGAATCATTTTGGACGGCCATTTTGCATTTTACAGGTTCGGGAGATTTTAATGAAAGATTAAGACATCATGCAAAATTATTAGGATACAAATTAAATCAATATGGTTTATATAAAAAAGAATATGAAAAAGATAATAATAAAAAAAAAGTAAAAAAATTAAATAGAATAATGGTAAATTCGGAAAAAGAAATATTCGATATATTAGGAATGGAATACATCGAGCCAAAATTTCGTGATTAACAATTTTTGGTTTGATATATTAGGAATGAAATACATCGAGCCAAAATTTCGTGATTAACAATTTTTGGTTTGATATATTAGGAATGAAATACATCGAGCCAAAATTTCGTGATTAACAATTTAATTGAAAATTAATATTTTTAATTTTATAATTATCGGTATCATAAAATACAGAAATTGTATCAGAATATTTACATTCTATTAAATGTTTAATAGATATATTACCTTTGTATTTATTTAAATTTATAAATGTTGTAGGAATAATAGTATCATTATGTAATAAATTTATATAATCTATTATTTCTTGGTCTTGATCTTGGTCTTGATTTTGATCTTGATCTTGGTCTTGATTTTGGTTTTGGTTTTGGTTTTGGTTTTGGTTTTGATTTTGGTTTTGATTTTGGTTTTGATTTTGATTTTGAACTAGATCAAAGACGGGTTCTGATTTTTGATTTTTTTTATAAATAATATCACATTGTATATTAATATATTTTGTTGTTCCTAAATATTTTATAGTAAAAAAGTTATTATATACGAATACTTCATTATTACAATTAAAATAATGTTCATGATTGATATATTTATACAGAGCGCAAGAATTTTTGTTAGGTATGTTATTAAAAAAAGTAATTGCATCTGGTTTTATAAATTTTTTTTTAATAATACTTTTAGAATAACTATTATAAGTCAATATTCTAGGATGTATAAATTTATCATAACGATAACATAAATCAATATACATATTAGTAATTTCGTATAATTTATCGATATTTTTTTTTTCTAAAAAAACATTATCAATAATATTTTCTAATAAATATAAATAATCTTTTAAAACATTAATATATTTACTAAATAATACTGTAAAAATACTATCATTTTCATTAAAATAATTTATTGTTAATATTAATTTATCATCATTAGACCATATAGTTTCCCATAAATGAATAGTAAATGAATCTTTTATTAAATATTCTTTATCAGTATCTTCTTCTAAAATAAACGTTTCCATAAAATCAAATGGTATAAAATAGCTACTAGGAACTATTAAGGGTTTATATATACCTAAACTTTTTTTTAATATCTCGAGTGGTAATACTACTGCATGATAAGCCCAAGGTTTATCTTGAATATTATCAGATAAAGAATTATACCAATTAATAATAAATTTATTACAAGGTTCGGCTAAAATAACCGCATTAGTAATACTATTAATTTTATATATATCAATTTCACTATTGTCATCAGAACTTTCAACACCCAAAACTAAATTATTATTTAAAAAACAATCAAAAGATTTTAAACATATTATATCTAGATCTAAATATATTCCTCCTCTTTGTATTAATTTTTCTAATCTTAATACATCGGCACGATATTGATAATTTTCTAAATATATATCTTTATGACATTCAGTATTTTTTACTAATTCGATATTAATAATATCTAAAGATATTAAGATATCCCAATAAAAATTATTTTTTTGTATATGATCACAATATAAATAAATTTGTTCAGGTTTATTAATAACATAAGCCGAATAAATCGAAAGAAAATGTAAAAGATTAAATTCCCTAGGACCCAAATTAATAAAATGTATTATTTTTGGTATCATTATTATAATGATGATATATTTGTATTATTTATATATTTATAATATAGTGTTTTTTAATGTTAATATTTTTTTATTATACGATTTATATATATACGTGTTCTTTTGATGAATAATTATAAAAAGATCAATATACTATACAATGGCTCGGTAGCTAATAATTCAATTCAAAAAAATATATATAATGATATAAAAACTGGTGATAAATGTTTATTGCTAGAAACTGGAACATTATATGAATGGAATGAAAGTTGGTTATTATGCGAGACAAAAGCAACATTTTATTATTATGATAATGTAAATAATAAGATATATTTTGTAAATAAGAAGGAAAATATAGTTTCTAATATAATTGCTAATAAAAATGGAGATATGTTATATAATAATATAGACGAATCAGTATATTGTTTTTATGATGATAAATGGTTAAAAGTATCCTATACTGATATAAATATTACTAGTAGTTTAGAAAATAATAAAGAAAAAGATAATATTTTAGAAAATAATAAAGAAATTTTAGAAAATAATCAAGATACTTGTCAAGAAATATGTAATGACGATAATTATTCTTATTCTGAAATATTAGATAATAATGAATGTGTAAATAATATAAATAATGTAATAATTAAATTTAGTGAATATTTTGATAGTGAAACCGTAAATTGTGATAAAGTCGGTAATAAATGTGATAATAAATGTGATAATAAAATTGGCATAACAGGGCCTACAGGTCCTACAGGTCCACAAGGTAATCAAGGACCTACAGGTCCTGTAGGTCCTCATGGTCTTCGCGGAAAACCTGGTATTCCTGGTAAAAGGGGATGTCATGGTCCAAAAGGTTGTAAAGGTGATACAGGTCCTACAGGAAGTAAAGGTGATACAGGTCCTACAGGAAGTAAAGGTGATACAGGTCCTACAGGAAGTAAAGGTGATACAGGCCCAACCGGGCCTACTGGTAATACGGGTATGAGAGGTAAAAGAGGTCATAGAGGTTGTAAAGGTGAAACAGGGCCTACAGGTACAACAGGACCGTCAGGTTCAACAGGTTTTACAGGACCTACAGGCGCGACTGGTTTTACAGGCCCTACAGGTTATACGGGTTCAACAGGTCCTATAGGTTCTACTGGATCTACTGGATCTACAGGTCCTACAGGACCAACAGGACCTACAGGTTCTACTGGATCTACAGGTCCTACAGGACCAACAGGTTATACGGGTCCTACAGGTCATACTGGACCTACTGGGCCAACAGGACCTACAGGTTATACGGGTTCAACAGGTCATACAGGACCTACAGGTGCTACAGGACCTACAGGTTATACAGGTTCAACTGGTCGTACAGGACCTACAGGGCCAACAGGGCCTACAGGTTATACTGGTTCAACTGGTCATACCGGACCTACTGGTCCTACTGGTTATACTGGTTCGACAGGTTATACAGGACCTACGGGATCGACAGGACCTACAGGTTATACAGGTTCAACAGGTCATACCGGCCCTACAGGTTATACAGGTTCAACAGGTCCTACAGGGCCAACGGGACCTACAGGGCCAACGGCACCTACAGGGCCAACGGGACCTACAGGTTATACAGGACCTACAGGTTATACAGGACCTACAGGTTATACGGGTTCAACAGGTCATACGGGACCTACGGGACCTACAGGATACACAGGTTATACAGGTTCAACAGGACCTACAGGTCCTACAGGACCTACAGGATACACAGGTTATACAGGTTCAACAGGACCTACAGGTCCTACAGGATACACAGGTTCTACAGGACCTACAGGTCCTACAGGATACACTGGTTACACTGGTTCAACAGGACCTACAGGTCCTACTGGCCCTACAGGTTACACAGGTTATACAGGTTCAACAGGGGCTACGGGTCCTACAGGTTATACGGGTTCAACAGGTCATACTGGACCTACAGGACCTACAGGATACACAGGTTATACTGGTTCAACAGGACCTACAGGTCCTACAGGTTATACGGGTTCAACTGGTCATACAGGTCCTACAGGTCCTACAGGATATACAGGTTATACAGGTTCAACAGGGGCTACGGGTCCTACAGGTTCAACTGGTCATACAGGTTATACAGGTTCAACAGGGGCTACGGGTCCTACAGGTTCAACTGGTCATACAGGTCCTACAGGTCCTACAGGATATACAGGTTATACAGGTTCAACAGGGGCTACGGGTCCTACAGGTTATACGGGTTCAACAGGTCATACAGGACCTACGGGCCCTACAGGCCCTACAGGACCAAAAGGAGATAACACGGGATTTACAGGACCTACAGGTCCTACAGGTTATACCGGTCCAATAGGTCATACAGGACCTACAGGTTATACTGGTTCAACAGGTCATACAGGACCTACTGGTCCAACAGGTCATACAGGTTCGACAGGTCATACAGGGCCTACGGGACCTACAGGTTCGACCGGTTATACCGGACCTACTGGACCTACAGGTTATACGGGTTCGACAGGTCATACAGGACCTACAGGACCAACGGGTCATACAGGTCCTACAGGACCTACAGGTTATACTGGTTCAACAGGTCATACAGGACCTACTGGTCCTACAGGTTATACAGGTTATACAGGTCCTACAGGTCCTTCAGGTTATACAGGTTCAACAGGGCCTACAGGACCTACTGGACCTACTGGTTACACGGGTTATACAGGACCTACAGGTCCTACTGGTTACACGGGTTATACAGGTTCAACAGGGCCTACAGGTCCTACTGGTCCTACTGGTTATACAGGTTCAACAGGTCCTACTGGTCCTACTGGTTATACAGGTTCAACAGGGCCTACTGGTCCTACTGGTTATACAGGTTCAACGGGCCCTACAGGTCCTACTGGTTATACAGGTTCAACGGGCCCTACAGGTCCTACTGGTTATACAGGTTCAACAGGACCTACAGGTCCTACTGGTCCTACTGGTTATACAGGTTCAACAGGTCCTACAGGTCCTACTGGTTATACAGGTTCAACAGGGCCTACAGGTCCTACAGGTCCTACTGGTTATACAGGTTCAACAGGTCCTACAGGTTATACTGGTTCAACAGGACCTACAGGTCCTACTGGTTACACAGGTTATACAGGTTCAACAGGTCCTACAGGCCCTACTGGTCCTACTGGTTATACAGGTTCAACGGGTCCTACTGGTTATACAGGTTCAACGGGTCCTACAGGTCTTACAGGTCCTACAGGTTCAACAGGACCTACAGGTCCTACTGGTTATACGGGTTATACAGGTTCAACAGGGCCTACAGGACATACAGGACCTACTGGTTATACAGGTTCAACAGGGCCTACAGGTCCTACAGGTCCTACAGGTTATACAGGTTCAACAGGGCCTACAGGTCCTACTGGTCCTACTGGTTACACAGGTTATACAGGTTCAACAGGGCCTACAGGACCTACTGGTCCTACTGGTTATACAGGTTCAACGGGCCCTACAGGTCCTACTGGTTCTACAGGTCCTACAGGTTATACAGGACCAACAGGACCTACAGGTTATACAGGACCTACAGGACCTACAGGTTATACAGGACCTACAGGACCTATAGGACCTACAGGTTATACAGGTTCAACGGGTCATACAGGACCTACAGGTTATACAGGTTCAACGGGTTCTACAGGTTCAACGGGTTCTACAGGTCCTACAGGTCCTACAGGACCAAAGGGAGATAACACAGGATTTACAGGTCCTACAGGTCCTACTGGTTATACTGGATATACAGGACCATCTGGACCTACGGGTCCAATAGGTGCAACAGGATCAAAAGGTTCAACAGGACCTACAGGTCCTAAAGGGGATAATTCAGGTTTTACAGGTCCTACAGGTCCGACTGGTTTTACTGGTTCTCAAGGTAATACTGGTCCAATTGGGCCGACGGGGCCAACAGGATATACAGGTCCTATTGGGTTAATTGGGCCTACGGGTCCAAAAGGGGATAATTCAGGATTAACAGGCCCTACAGGTCCTAGAGGGAAAAAAGGCCATCATGGTTGCATGGGTGATACTGGTCCTACAGGTCCGAGAGGTCATACAGGTAAAAGAGGTCATCCTGGTTGTCATGGTCCAACAGGACCTACAGGACCTAAAGGTCCAACAGGAAAAAGAGGTCATCCTGGTTGCATGGGCGATGTAGGAGCAACAGGACCAACAGGAGAATCAGGAGCCACGGGCCAAAAAGGTGAAACTGGTGCTACAGGACAAAAAGGTGATACAGGATTTACAGGTCCTAAAGGTGAAACTGGAGCCACTGGTCAAAAAGGTGAAACTGGTGCTACAGGTCAAAAAGGTGAAACTGGTGCTACAGGTCAAAAAGGTGATACAGGATTTACAGGTCCTAAAGGTGAAACTGGAGCTACTGGTCAAAAAGGAGAAACTGGAGCTACTGGTCAAAAAGGTGAAACTGGCTCGACAGGTCCTAAAGGTGAAACTGGAGCTACTGGTCAAAAAGGAGAAACTGGAGCTACCGGTCAAAAAGGTGAAACTGGCTCGACAGGTCCTAAAGGTGAAACTGGAGCTACTGGTCAAAAAGGTGAAACTGGAGCTACTGGTCAAAAAGGTGAAACTGGCTCGACAGGTCCTAAAGGTGAAACTGGAGCTACTGGTCAAAAAGGAGAAACTGGAGCTACTGGTCAAAAAGGTGAAACTGGTTCGACAGGACCTAAAGGTGAAACTGGACCTAAAGGTGAAACTGGTTCGACAGGTCCTAAAGGTGAAACAGGTGCTACTGGTCAAAAAGGTGAAACTGGCTCGACAGGTCCTAAAGGTGAAACTGGAGCTACTGGTCAAAAAGGAGAAACTGGAGCTACTGGTCAAAAAGGTGAAACTGGCTCGACAGGTCCTAAAGGTGAAACAGGTGCTACTGGTCAAAAAGGTGAAACTGGCTCGACAGGTCCTAAAGGTGAAACTGGAGCTACTGGTCAAAAAGGAGAAACTGGAGCTACTGGTCAAAAAGGTGAAACTGGCTCGACAGGACCTAAAGGTGAAACTGGACCTAAAGGTGAAACTGGCTCGACAGGTCCTAAAGGTGAAACAGGTGCTACTGGTCAAAAAGGAGAAACAGGAGCCACTGGTCCTAAAGGAGAAACTGGCTCGACAGGTCCTAAAGGTGAAACAGGTGCTACTGGTCAAAAAGGAGAAACAGGAGCCACTGGTCCTAAAGGGGAAACAGGCTCGACAGGTCCTAAAGGTGAAACAGGACCAACTGGATCTAAAGGTGAAACTGGAGCTACAGGTCAAAAAGGTGATACAGGATCTACAGGTCCTAAAGGTGATACAGGATTTACAGGTCCTAAAGGTGAAACTGGAGCTACAGGTCAAAAAGGTGATACAGGATCTACAGGTCCTAAAGGTGATACAGGATTTACAGGTCCTAAAGGTGAAACTGGACCAACTGGTCCTAAAGGTGATACTGGATCTACAGGTCCTAAAGGAGATACAGGATCTACAGGTCCTAAAGGTGAAACAGGCGCAACCGGTCCTAAAGGTGAAACTGGAGCAACTGGACCTAAAGGAGATACAGGATCTACAGGTCCTAAAGGAGATACAGGATTTACGGGTCCTAAAGGTGAAACAGGCGCAACCGGACCTAAAGGTGAAACTGGAGCAACTGGACAAAAAGGAGATACAGGATCTACAGGTCCTAAAGGAGATACAGGATCTACAGGTCCTAAAGGTGAAACAGGCGCAACTGGACAAAAAGGTGATACAGGTTTTACAGGACCTAAAGGTGAAACAGGCGCAACTGGACATAAAGGTGAAACAGGAGCTACTGGTCAAAAAGGAGAAACAGGATCAACAGGCCCTAAGGGTGAAACCGGACCAACCGGACCTAAAGGTGAAACAGGACAAAAAGGGGAAACTGGTGCAACTGGTCAAAAAGGGGAAACTGGTGCAACTGGTCAAAAAGGGGAAACTGGTGCAACTGGTCAAAAAGGTGAAACTGGTGCTACAGGACAAAAAGGTGAAACTGGAGCTACAGGACAAAAAGGTGAAACCGGATCAACAGGACCTAAAGGTGAAACTGGATCAACAGGACCTAAAGGTGAAACTGGAGCTACAGGTCAAAAAGGTGAAACTGGTGCTACAGGACAAAAAGGTGAAACTGGTGCTACAGGACAAAAAGGTGAAACTGGATCGACAGGACAAAAAGGTGAAACTGGTGCTACTGGATCTAAAGGTGAAACAGGACCAACAGGCGCTACTGGAGCAACAGGACAAAAAGGTGAAACAGGACCAACAGGTGCTACTGGAGCAACTGGACAAAAAGGCGAAACAGGACCAACAGGAGCTAAAGGTGAAACTGGAGCAATAGGAACAACCGGAGCTAAAGGTGAAACAGGAGCAACAGGACCAACAGGAGCTAAAGGTGAAACAGGTGCGACAGGAAAAAGAGGTCATAGAGGTTGTCCTGGAGACATAGGTCCTACAGGTTATACAGGACAAAAAGGTGAAACAGGGCCTACAGGTGCAACTGGTCAAAAAGGTGATACAGGATCCACAGGACAACAAGGAGAAAAAGGTGAAACTGGACCAACAGGAGCTACTGGTAAAAGGGGTCATCAAGGTTGTACAGGAGAGAAAGGTCCTACAGGTGATATTGGACCTACTGGTCCTACAGGTAAACGCGGTCATCATGGATGTCCTGGAGAAACTGGACCTACCGGAGCAACCGGACAAAAAGGTGAAACTGGACCTACTGGAGCAACCGGTCAAAAAGGTGAAACTGGAGCAACCGGACAAAAAGGTGAAACTGGAGCAACTGGAGCAACAGGTCAAAAAGGTGAAACAGGAGCAACTGGACAAAAAGGAGAAACTGGAGCAACAGGACAAAAAGGTGAAACTGGGGCAACTGGTGTATCTGGACAAAAAGGTGAAACCGGTCCTACTGGTGCGACAGGTCAAAAAGGTGAAACAGGAGCAACTGGACAAAAAGGAGAAACTGGAGCAACAGGTCAAAAAGGTGAAACTGGAGCAACAGGACAAAAAGGTGAAACTGGTGCAACCGGTGCAACTGGAGCAACTGGAGTATCAGGTCAAAAAGGTGAAACTGGCCCTACTGGTGCAACCGGTGCAACTGGTGTATCTGGTCAAAAAGGTGAAACTGGCCCTACTGGTGCAACAGGAGCAACTGGAGTATCTGGACAAAAAGGTGAAACTGGACCTACTGGAGCTACTGGTCAAAAAGGTGAAACTGGACCTACTGGTGCAACTGGTCAAAAAGGCGAAACTGGAGCTACTGGTCAAAAAGGTGAAACTGGACCTACTGGTGCAACTGGTCAAAAAGGTGAAACTGGTGCTACTGGACAAAAAGGTGAAACTGGAGCAACTGGAGCAACAGGCGCAACAGGTCAAAAAGGTGAAACTGGACCTACTGGCGCAACTGGTAAAAGAGGTCATCAAGGTTGTCCTGGCGAAACTGGTCCAAAAGGTGAAAAAGGTAATATAGGATCGACAGGACCTACTGGCCCTACAGGAAAACGAGGACATCATGGATGTCCTGGAGAAACAGGTGCAACTGGTCAAAAAGGTGAGACAGGTGCTACTGGTCAAAAAGGTGATACAGGACCAACTGGAGCAACAGGACCAATAGGTCAAAAAGGGGAAACCGGAGCAATGGGACAAAAAGGTGAAACTGGACCTACTGGCGCAACAGGAGCTATGGGTCAAAAAGGTGAAACTGGACCTACTGGTGCTATAGGAGCTACTGGGGCTATAGGACCAACAGGACATACAGGAGCAACAGGAGCCACGGGAGCTACAGGTTCTACAGGCCAAAAAGGTGAAACTGGACCTACTGGTGTAACAGGTGCAACAGGAGCCACGGGAGCTACAGGTTCTACAGGCCAAAAAGGTGAAACTGGACCTACTGGTGTAACAGGTGCGACAGGTGCTACCGGAGCAACAGGTTCGACAGGTCAAAAAGGTGAAACTGGACCTACTGGTGTAACAGGTGCAACAGGTGCTACTGGAGCAACAGGTTCGACAGGTCAAAAAGGTGAAACTGGACCTACTGGAGCAACAGGATCGACAGGTCAAAAAGGTGAAACTGGCCCTACAGGAGCAACAGGTTCGACAGGTCAAAAAGGTGAAACTGGACCTACTGGAGTATCAGGAGCAACAGGAGCAACAGGATCGACAGGTCAAAAAGGTGAAACTGGTCCAACAGGAGCAACAGGAGCAACAGGTTCGACAGGTCAAAAAGGTGAAACTGGCCCTACTGGAGCAACAGGTTCGACAGGTCAAAAAGGTGAAACTGGACCAACTGGAGCAACAGGAGCAATAGGTTCGACAGGTCAAAAAGGTGAAACTGGACCAACAGGAGCAATAGGAGCAACTGGTTCGACAGGTCAAAAAGGTGAAACTGGACCAACTGGGGCAATAGGTTCAACTGGACAAAAAGGTGAAACTGGACCTACAGGAGCAACAGGAGCAACGGGACAAAAAGGTGAAACTGGACCAACTGGTGCTACAGGTTCTACAGGTCAAAAAGGTGAAACTGGACCTACTGGATCTACAGGTGCAACAGGCTCAACAGGTGAATCTGGACCTACTGGTGCAACAGGAGCAAATGGAGCAACAGGTCAAAAAGGTGAAACTGGACCAACAGGAGTAACCGGTTCAACAGGTAAAAAAGGTGAAACTGGACCTACTGGTGCAACAGGTGAAAAAGGTGAAACCGGAGCAACAGGTGAAAAAGGTGAAACAGGGGCAACTGGACCTACAGGACCTCGAGGATCAAAAGTATCTTGTTTATGTATTCAATATATAGGCATAATAATTGAAGATATTGATAACATAACTGATTGTGATGAATACATTTATTATTTAGAACTTAAAACATTGAAATTATATAAAAAAATTAATAACAAAACATTGATAATTATTACTACAGTAAATAAATATTATTTTTATGATATAGAATCAGGACAAATTATATTCGTTAATTGCAATATAAATTATATTTATGGTGAAGATAATGATATAATTATTGATAACCTTAATAATTCATGTTTCGAATGGATAAAAGATAAATGGTTAATAAAATATTGTTGCAGTAATAAATTATTAGGATCATATACTTGGTCCAAATATATAGATAATTTATGTTATTATGATCTTAATGATGAAATAAATAATATTTTCCATATATACAGTAATAATTATAATGGAGACATTTTAATAAAAGCTTTAATAGGTATAAAACCAAAATGCGTAGTCAAAATATCTATAGAAGAAATTGAGGAAAATTGTTTCACTGATATTTGTAATACTAGTGACATTAGTGAATCTTGTATTTCTATACAAACTAATTCAATTTTGGAAGAATATAATAAATGTAATGTTAATCATTTATCATTAGTAAATTTAGTATCATGTTACAATGATATAAGCATATCTAATTGTAATAAATATATCACAATTTGCGGTTCCGATACTTTTAATAAAATCTGGGTTAATATTTGTGTTAGACCATTTTATAATAATAGTATTTGGAAATGGAAAGCTAATGTAAATGATTCAGTATGTTTATATAATTGCGTAATATTACAATAAAAATATTACAATAAAAATATTACAATAAAAATATTACAATAAAAATATTACAATAAAAATATTACAATAAAAATATTACAATAAAAATATTATAATAAAAATATTACAATAAAAATATTACAATAAACATGTTAGAATAAAAATTATTATGCGTATATTATTTAAAATTTTGTTGTTATGATATAGTATAATGTTAGATAATTATACTTTTTACCAATATCTTGATTTTGTAGGCAATGATATTGATTATTTACCTAATAAAACGATTACCGAACTATCTGATTTATGTGACGATATGGATAATTGTATGGGGTTTAATACTTTAGGTTGGATTAAACATTCTATAGATACTAATTTATTAAGACCCTTATATGGAATGCGTAATCAACAAGATGGTATTTATATTAAAAATATGGAACCTGTATTAAATAAAAAAAAAAAACAATTATTAGATATTAAAAATAACAATATTGATACTGGCTACGATATTACTTTTACTATCACTACATGCAAAAGACTAAAATTATTCATAGAAACAATTAATAGACTATTAATTAATTGTCAAAATGTAGAATTAATTAAATATTGGGTTTGTATAGATGATAATAGTGATGAAAATGATAGAAAAATTATGCAAGAAACCTTTCCATTTTTTACTTTTATTTGGAAAACTTCTGAAGAAAAAGGCCATGTTAATAGTATGAATATGTTATGGCTATCTATAAAAACAAAATATGTTTTACATTTTGAAGATGATTGGATGTGTGGGAAACCCTTTAATTTAAAAACTATTATGGATAATTTTATTGTAAAAAATTATGATATGTTGACATTAAGAAAAATAGGATGGGCTGATGATCATATACCGGAAAGTATATGTGATAATAATACTATTTATAACTATATTTACAATGCTAGACATAGAAATAAACCCGAAATAAATGTAGAATATGATGAAACAATGTATGATTCAAATGGTTTTGAGTATCAATACCAAGATGACCAACATTGGTGGTGGCCCGGTTTTACTTTAAATCCATCAATTTATAATTTTGAAAAAATAAAAAATGTAATAGGCTTATTTAATGATAATATTGAACAAGAATTATTTGAATATGATTATGCTTTGAGATGTTATTATAACAATTTAAAAACTAGATACATTGATTTAAATATTAATCACACTGGTTTTATATCCTCATATACTTTGAATGATATGAAACGTTATTATGATTAATATTATATATCATCATATACCTATACAAAACGTTATTATGATATATAATAATAACGTTATTATGATTAATATTATATATCATCATATACCTATACAAAACGTTATTATGATATATAATAATAATGTTATTATAATTAATATTATATATTATCATATATCTATACAAAACGTTATTATGATATATAATAATAACGTTATTACAATTTAAAAATGAAATTATATTTTATAATCAAATCATTTAATAACAAAATAATAATCAAATTATAATGAATATTATATTAATTAGTTCTTTAATATTAATACCGATAACAATATATTTAACATATTTACATAAAACTAGATTTAATAAAATTATTGTAGTTCAAGACTTTTTTATCAAACATATAAACGGTATAACAAGTATAGAAATTATAGATTATGCCGAAGAAAAATATATTTATTATTATCCTGAACAACATTTAAAAATTACCAAAGACGTAATGTTAAATATCGAAGGTTATGGTAAATATATACCGGAATTAAATATTTCTTATATAATAACCAAATTAACATATAATAATTAATTTTTTATATTTATTATTTTTTTATTAATCTATAAAAAAATATATTTACATATTATATAATGCCACGTAATTGTCCTAAAAAATGTATGAAAAGACAACAAGTTAATATTTTACCTGCTCATAAATGCGGTGTAAATGCTGTTGTTCATTTTGACGATTCTTCTTCATCTTGTTCTTCATCATCTTCATCCTCATCATCTTCATCTTCTTCATCATCACACAAAAAATGCCCTATTTTGTTCGCTGAATTAGCTCCTGCCGTAACTGGACCTGCTACTACTCGTGTTCCTTTGGAAAAAAAAGACACTTTAAGAATTGCAACTACTACTTTAGATGCTCAATTAATTCCCGGTAGTGCTATATATAGATTAGATTATTTTGGTTTAACAGGTCAAACTGGTCCTACTGGTCCTACAGGTCCTACAGGTTATACTGGTCCTCAAGGTATTCAAGGTATCCAAGGTATTCAAGGTATTCAAGGTGTAACTGGTCCTACTGGTCCTTTTGGTCCTACAGGTGCTCAAGGTGTTCAAGGTAATGTAGGTCCTACAGGTCCTGCTAGCGGTCCTACTGGTCCCACAGGTCCTCAAGGTCCTACAGGTCCTCAAGGTTTACAAGGTCCTCAAGGTATTCAAGGTATTCAAGGTATCCAAGGTCCTACTGGTTTAGATGGTCCTACTGGTCCTGTTGGTCCTCAAGGTATTCAAGGTATTCAAGGAATCCAAGGTGTAGCTGGTCCAACAGGTCCTACAGGTCCTCAAGGTATCCAAGGTATTCAAGGTATTCAAGGTATCCAAGGTATTCAAGGTGTTACAGGTCCTACTGGTCCTACTTTACCACAACATGCATTTTTAGCCAATAAAAATAACGACCAATTATTGACTAATAGTGATGCAAACATAATTTTTGAAAATGTTGATTTTGATTTATCATCAATGTATAATAATGGAACTGGTGTTGCAACTGTTCCTTTGAATGGTATTTATCATATTACTGGTAATGTTACAGTAGCTTCAACTGTTTCATCTAGCTTATTTAGAGTAAAAGTTAATGGAACTACTGTTGCAACTTTAATTTGCTCAACATTCATGAAAACTGTTTCACTTTCAATTAGAAAATCATTAACTGCTGGTGATTTAATTACTTTCACTTGTGTTAATAACGGTGTTACTGCTACTTCCGTATCTGGAATTAATAATGTTAATCCTAATGATCCTAATGAAAATGTTTCTTGGTTCTCAATGTGTTTGGAATACCAATTATAAATATATTAATAATAACAAAAAACAATAACGAAATATAATAATTCAGTTTTTTTATAATTTTTTACAAATCAACATATCTAATTTTATTACAAATCAACATATCTTATTTTATTACAAATCAACATATCTTATTTTATTACAAATCAACATATCTAATTTTATTACAACTATTATATCCAATATTTCTTCTTCCTCCGTATATTCCATTGTCAAAACTATCTAAATCAAGGGCTTTGCCAAATAATCTAGAAGTCCTTTTACATCTTAATAAATTATCTGGTTCTGCTCCTTCTAAAACTCCTTTATATTCATTACAAATTATATTATCACATTTGTTTAATCTTTCTTCAACTTTATATTTTATTATTGGTTTTACTATTAATACTTCTCGCCATACACTAGTATTATCTACTCGAACTACATTTTTATAATTTTTTGTAATATCTTGAATAATTGTAGATATAAAATGAGAATGTGATACTATTCCTATTTTATATGATTTTTTATTTGGACTACATTTTTTAATAATCATTGGCAATATATTTTCTATAAAATAATCATAATTTGGATACATTAATTTTGATTTATCATTTACCATATTAAATGTTTCATTATAAATACTTCTATCTTGTTTAATATTTAATTTGTTTTTATTTATTATCTCATCTATATATTTTATAGATTCTTGTTCATCAATTGCAAAATTTTCTTTGTCTAAACCAACATAAGAACCCGGATTTTTTACTTCAGAAATAAATGGCAAAATATATAACGTCTTTTTTGTGTCTTTGTCATTAAATGCAAATGCCGCTGTTTCTATTGCCCTTCTTAAATTTGAACAACATATTATATCATAATCAAATTTAGTTTTATTATTAGATACGTAATTATTTAATTTTTTAGCTTGTTCTATTCCTGTTCTAGTTAATACAGGATCGTTAATTAACGAACTCATTAAACTAGTGTAAGTATATATACTTTTGTATGCATTCGCACAAGAATAACCGTGTCTTATCCAATCTATTGTTATTTCAATATTATCCATAAATATATATTATTATAGAAATAAAATGCATTAAATTTTAATTTGCGTTTAAAATTCTAATTTTTATTAAATTATTAAATTATATTATGCAATTTGGAAGACATTCTAATTTGGACTTTATTTTTCAAGACACAAAAAAAATTAATGCAACAAGAGCTGCAAAAAATGCATACGCTAGAAAATTAGACGCATTAAATCCTGATATTATGTTCATATCTGGAACTAAAACAGGATTTGAAGATGATATTGATTATGCAAGATATTTATACAAAAAAAATCCTGATGGAAAAATTGTACCGCTAAGAGACCTAAAAGAATACCAAGAATTATTCAATAATACGAAATTTAAAAGCAAATGTAAATACTGCAAGACACTTGTAGACCAAAATGAATCCCAAGAATCAAATATGAGATTTAAAAGTAAATGCAAATTCTGTGGAACACTTGTAAAAGATCCAATCCTATGGTGTGCGACACTTGCAAAAGACACAAAAGAATGCCAAAAATCATTCGATAATATGAGATCTAAAAGTAAATATTGTGAGACACTTTTTCCATATTAAAAACATATTGTAATCATTTTTTTTTTAATTCTGTTCCAACGAACAACGATTAATGATCTTGTTAAATTGTAAAGATCTTGTTAAATTGTAAAGATCTTATTTATTTTATACATGAAAAATGTGTGATTATAATTGCGTTTAAAATCCAAATTTATATTAAATTATAAAAATATATTAAAATATTATGTTTTTTGGAAGACATTTTACTTCAGACTTTGCGGAATTTTCAGATGTGAAAAAATCAGGTTTTGATGCGTGTACGTCTAGAATCAAGAGTCAAGACGATATCACAACTGATTTATTTGTATTACCTCAAGTTCCAGGAATTACGGAAGGACAAGGATACAAAGAATGCAAAAATATGAAATTTAAAAACAAAAAGGATAACAAATATGAAAATACTCAAGATCCATTAATGGTATTATGTTCTAACAAATATTTATCTCCTTATTCTAGTATGGATATGGTAATGAAAGATTGTAATTCAAAAATTTTGGGTATTTTAAATGAATTCAGACCTTTAAAATATCACATGGAAGAATATTTACAACAATATATTAAAAATTATAAATCTGACGTAGATTATAATGTTATTAAGACAATGTATAAAAAAAAATGTGAAACAAGACCTGAATGTAATAATAATGATTTGATGTTATCTTTATCATATATTACTAATATTGAATTATTTAAAAAAATATACATGTTATTTGGTAATACGGTATTTTTAGGTAATTATTATAATATGTATAATGAAAATATTGTATTTTTGTTGATAAAACATTGTTTAAAAAATAAAAAAATAACTATTCCAAATACGTCAAGATATAATATTTATGTTAATAAAAATCAAGAACCAGAAGAATTATTAAAACAAGAACAGGTAATAAACGAAAAAGTTAATAATTATATATTAGTCAAAAATCAAAAAATCCAAAAAGATGATCTAGATTATAAGACGATTTTACAAAAAGTGTATGCAACAGAAAAAAACAAACCACAAATAGTAAATAAAAAAAATATTAATTTACAACAAATATTAGATTATTTATTATTACAAAAAGATATCAACAATAAAATATTTGATTTAATTAATCAAAACAATATTTATAATAAAAATATAATGCAATTAATCTACGATCATGATCCCGAATTATTAGATGATTACATTACTCTAAAAAGTATTATTGATCTTGGTTTTAACGTGAATAGTCAAATAACTAGTAAAGGTATTACAGAAAATTTAATATTCTATTATTTGAAAAAAATAAATACAAGAACTACTGAAAATTCGAGTGTTTATAAAATAGTTGAATTATTAATTAATAATAACAATTTTAATATAAGTAATGTTGATAATGACAATAATAATATTTTAATGTTATTATTATCAAAACTTGATAAAGTAACAGCGAATTTAGTAAATATATTATTTAATAAAACTAATTTTTCTAAAAGTTTTGATATTAATAATACAAATATTAACAATGAAACTTGTATTTCCATTTTATTAAAAAATAGAAAAAATAATGAAGGTTTAGTAGATTTAATTATAGGTTATATTTTTAATTATTTTTCTAATGTTGATATTTCGCAAACTGATTTTAATAACAAAACCATAATTGAAAAAGTAATTGAAACAAAGAACATACAATTATTCAAATTATTTATCAATAATAATACTTGTGATAGATATACTAGTGATAATATTCCAATTATTCAATATTTATTAAAATTAGTTGATAAAGATAACACATATTTAACAATGTTTAACGTATTATTAAATTCTGAAAATGTAAATTTAGTAGATTGTGAGAATGTAAATTTATTGATATTAATATGTAATATTTTGGATAATATACCATTATTTTTAGTTAAAAAAATAATTAACTTGACACTAAATTTAGATATTTGTGATGTTAATGGATATTCAGCATTAGACTATTGTATTATTCGTAATAAATTAAATATTGCCAGTATATTAATCAAAAAAGGATTGAAATTTAATGATAAAATAAAAGATGAATTAAAAAATTCAGAAAATGATAAAAAAAGAAAAATTATAGAAAATTTTATAAGTATTCATAATTTAGAAACTATTAATTATTTGAATCCTAATTTAGATTAAACGAAGAATACCAAGTTTGAACATCCATATTTTGATTTATTTTATCTGTAATTATTATATCAACTTGTATATTTTGTGATTTTTTATTATTATCATTAATATTATTATCGATATTATCAAATAAATTTATATTTTTAATATCTTTATCAATACTATAAAATATTACTTGTTCTTCTAAATTAGAAGCATTAATATATGTTATAGTTGAACCTATTGTTTTAGAACTAATAGAATTATACAGAGAATTTGAACAATATCTATGTTTTCCATGTTTAAACATGTCCATTGTTGCATAATTAATATTATTTATTTTTTTTGTTATAGTAATTTGCAATAATTCATTTTTTACATAGTTTTTATTAGTAATATCAAAATTAAGTAATAATAATGAAAAACCTTTATTAAAATATTTAAATAATCTAGAATTAATATCGTCACTAAGGGAATTACCTATTACAGGTATTAACATATATTTCATCGCTAAATAACTTTTTTCGGTTAGGAAAACAGTTTTTTCTTTAAATGAATATATCATATCAGTTGCCCATATATCATTACTGGCTATTAGATTATCAACTGACGATATTTTTGTTAATACTATTTGTATTTTAATATGGATTTTATAATTATTTGGATTTTTTTGTAAATCATCAAATGTTGGTAAATCATTAAATGTTGGCATATTATCTTCATTTTCTATTATTAATAACTCGAAAACATTATTATTTGTTTTATATAATGTCATATAAACATAATCTTTATAATATTCTTTTATCGTATCAACAATTTCTTGGACGCGATTTAAGAAAATTATATTATTATCGATACCTACTAAAAACAAGTCAAAATCATTTGGTATTTCTCCTAATAATATTGAATTTATAGCTCCACCCATTAAATATAAATTATCAGGATTCAAATTATTTATGACAGGAAACAAGTCATTAAGAATTTTATTAAAATGATCATTGTTTCGAACAACCATTTTTTTATTATTATTTTTATTATTAGTAATTAATGTGTCTTGTATATTTAAAACTTGATTATTATTAAAACAATAAGTATCGAAAGGCAATAATTTATCGCTAGCATTATAATTAATTTGTGAAATATTATCATTAAAAATTTTATTTGTATCAAAAATCATTTCGTTTTTATTATTATCATTATTATTTAAATAATATGATTCTTCTTTTACTGATTCTAATAAATCTTGTGTAATTGTAGTATAACATAAAGGACATTTATTAGAATTTGTTAAAAAATCTTCAAGATAATCACTAGATATAACATATTTTGGCGAACATATAGAATTATTACTTTCGTGAGGCATAATGTGCCAACCTCCAGTTTTACTAGTATCGTCAAGACTAATGAAACATATATATTCTAAATTTTCTAAAATATTTTCTGTTTGAAATTCAATTAAATTAACATCAACACTTAATATTTTTTTAAAATCTTCTAAGGTAACATTTATTAACCCAAAATCTTGTTCTAAATCTTGTTTACAATATACAAGTTGATTATTAATTAAAGTAGGATTATTATATGCCAATACCAGAAAATACCAAAAACTATAACATCTCATATTAACATTTATTTGTGTCATGCATAATTTTAAAACATCTTCATTGCCATATTCAAGATGTTTGAATATTCTATTAATTAATAATGGATTTCCTTTTTTTAAATGTTCTAATTCAGTAATATTATCTTCTTGAACTCGTGTTCTATTTAACATAATGGTACATAATGTTATATAAAATTTTTTAATGTTATTTGGTAAATTTGATAATTGAACACGCAAATTATCTGTCATGACCAAATAAATTATACTGTCATCTAAAATAGATACGTTATACATATGTGAATATATTAATCTAACGTATTGTCTTACTGCTTGTTCTTGACAAATCGCAATATCTAATGGTAAACTTGGTATTAATATGTTATTAATTTTGGTCATGGAATTTATATAAATTTCATGATTAAATTTATAACTTTCATTTAAAGAATCTTTATTACCAGATACTATAATGTTATTATCGTTTTTCAATAATAACGATACGTATCTAGATTTATTATTATTTCCTAAACATACTTTTGCATTAGCTTTTAAGTCATCAGATATTTTTTTGAATAATTCTTTTTTACCTTTTCTAAATTCAATAAATGTTAATTCTGAATTATTGCTAACATTATATACTCCATTAATTAATAATGCTAATATTTCGTTCTTTTTATCAAATTGACGACTACTTAACATTTCTGCAAACATATCAATAATTTGATTTTTATGGTGTGGTTGCAAAGTTTTTGTAATATTAAATAATAATTTAGGCATTTGGTATAATAATTTATTATATGTATCAACATCAGATATCGTATTAATATACAATCTGATATATTTCATAAACATTGGCAATTTATTAATAGGAAACACTTTGTCAAAAAACTGTATCATTCCTTCCATTAAAATAGGATTAGAAAAATTAATAAAAGGATTATTGTAATCATGAAATTTATTATGACATGCAAATTCACGTATAATATTTGTTAAATTATTAGATCTTACAAATTCAAAAATAGATGATCCGGGTGTTATATTATTATTATTGTCATTATAATTATAGTTGTTATAGTCAAAAGTTATAATATTGATGTTGTTATATTTATCAGTAACATTTTTAAAATAATTTATTAAATCATTTTCTCGATCTATTTGACCATCAGTTAAAATATAAATATTATCAATTAACCAATCATCAGGTATTATCTTTAAAGAACAAGATAAATTGGTTCCACCTCTAGGTAAATTATTTGCATAATGACTATCGATCATAATATTGTTAGTTAAACCTATATTTCTTGCTTCAGAATTCCAAAATTGCAAATAAAAATTAGTATCCCGTTGTTTAACATAATTACACATATATTTTAATATGTTTTCGTTGTTATTAATATTACTATCTGTACTTCCTGAATTATCAATTAAATAACAATTAAATAAATTGTCATTTTTTTGGCAAACGTTATCAACAAAAAGTTCTTGAGCTAATTCTTGCATTTGTATTTATTTTATGTTATGTCAAACAAGGTTATTTTAAAGTTTGTAATTTCATTTTTTATTTTAATTTTTATATATATAAATGAGTAATAATTTACTAGTTCCTTCTAAAAAGCAATTAATCTTGGACGAATTGATCCAAAAACAATTAAAAGATTTGCCAGTATATAAAAAACTACAATATTCAGATCTGCGTAGAATAGTTGAAAATATTGATACAAGTATATTCGACCCTAATGAATGTTGTATATGGCATTTCCCTGATTCAGGCAAAAATTATGTTCCTGATAGTAATAATAATTATATCGGCTTTTATTTTAGAAAAAAAAGATTTGCATTGCATAGACTATTATATATTAATTTTGTAAGTGAATTAAAAGATGATGAACTAATAAAAAGAACATGTGTAAATAAAGCATCATGTTGTAATGTGAATCATTTGACTAAATATAAAATAAAAAAATATCGTGAAAATAATTTATTACCATATGAAGATACAAATAAAAAATATAAAGGACCAAAATTTGTAAATGATAATGAATATATTAAAAAAATAGATACCAAACCAATTGTTGATAGTATTATTATAGATTTCAGTTAATTTATTTTAGTTTATTTATCTATTTTAATTAATTTGTCTGATTTTTAGTTATTATTTTGTCATTGTTTTAATATTTTTTGTAAAATAATAATAATTTTATTATTTTTATAATATATAATGGATCATCTTGATAATATAATGGAAAATAAAATTATAGAAAGTGAAAATTATGTTTTTAATGATATAAAAGGTAGTGGTGACATAAACGAGGATATACCAAATGGAGGATTTCCTAATATAATAGAACAATTGGAACCAATAACTTCTGATAAAATATCCAACAGACAAACATCTATAAATAAAAAAACTTTATCAATATCTCAAATTCTTAATAATAGAAGACAACAAAGGCAACATTAAAATATTATAGCAAAAATAATAGTATAAATATTATCACTTCATTTTATATATTATATGAGATATATAAATTTCGGAGAAAAACCTTATTTAGAAGCAATAAGGAGCGCCGTAGAATATTATGATAATAATACGGTCAAGTATAATAAATTATATAAAAAAATGTATAATGGTTCATTAATTATGGAAAATGACGAAATTTTTTTAAAATATGTATATAAAAAAAAAGAACAAAATATAAAATTAGAATACGTTGGATGTTTTGATATTCAAGTTGGGTTATGGGTTTGGAGTTGGGCTAATTCTGGTGACAAATTAAGTGCTTCAAATGATGGAAAAATTCGTAAATTATTAAATTATGGTCTAAATATCCCTACTAGTAATTTACTTAGAGAACACTTGATTAATTCGCGTTGTATATTTAATAGTAATATACAATATGATATACATATTGCATTAATATCATACATCACAAAAATGCCAATAATATTATGTTTTGATAATATCAGAATAAATGAAGATAAAAAAAAAATAATTTTACTAGATAAAAATAATGTAGAATATAGTGGCATAATAGAAGTTTTTATACCTGTTAATTGTGATGATTTATAAAACATCAGGATAATATCTTGGAGCATCATAATCATATATTTTGACTTTGTAAGTGCTACTTAATTCCGGAATATATATTTCATCATAATCATATAGTTCTAATCTTTTTGTTTCCAATGGTATTTTTATTATGTCTTGACCGCTTGTAACAGTAATATAGTATTCATATTTATTTGATCCTGGATATGTTTGTCTTCCAAATAAACGAACAATATTATTAGGGTTTGATGTTGATTTTTTTGTATCTACTAATATACCTATTTGTGTATAATTATCAGGATAACCTCGTGTGGGGATATCTATTATATTTTTAAAATACATCGGAGGCAATGATGTCCTTTCTACCCTTCTTGTTGGTTCTATTAATGGATTATATAATTTATTATAATCATAGTCTAGTATATTTTTATTATCTATCATTGCTATCATTTTTTCTTTGTCCAATTGTTGTATCTGTTGTTGTATCGGTGTTTGTTGTTGTGATAGTGTTATTTGTGTTGATTGCGGTATTTGTGTTGATTGTGGTATTTGTGTTGATTGCAATGATTGGGGTATTTGTGATGATAGTGGTATTTGTGATGATAGTGGTATTTGTAATTCTGTTTCTTGTTGCAATCTAGTAATATTTTCGTATTTATATATTATAAATATAATAACACAAATATTACTAATTATTAGCATTATAATTATTAAAAATAAAATTATAACTGTTATTTCCATATTTATATATTTAATTAATATATAAAATATCGTATATTTATAATTATTAAATATAAATTTAGCTTTAATTTATTTTGTTTTGGTAATTTTTTATTTAGTAATTTATTATGTCATTAAATTATATAAAATAAAATATGATATTTTTTTACTTATTGTTGTTTGTTTTTGGTTTATTATTTGGTTATTTTATATCGAATTATATGAATCCAATCAAAGGTCCTAATTCAAATATTATTAGAAACAAAATTTTTAATGTGAATGGCAAATGTTATAAAATGATACCTCAAGTAAATATATGTTCGTAATAAAAATGCGTATATTTATGTAATTAATATATATATATACTAGTTATATATGAACACTTTTAATATATATAAAATTAATTATGGAACTGTTTATGATAATAAAATAAATATGTCATCAATAAATAATATATCTTTGGATAAATATTTAGAAAAAATAATAACTACGCAAGATAATTTAATGCGAGAATTATATAATGGTCTAAATTTAAATCAAGATATTATAGGTGACTCAGTAATAGTATATGAAAATGATAAACATATTTATCAAATATTCTTTTTACCAATATATGCTCATCCAAATCAAGATAATCAAGATAATCAAAATAATCAAAATAATCAAGATAATCTAGAAAATCAAGACCAATTAAAAAATTATAATCAATTAGCATCGATATTAGCTAATCGTAATAATATTGGGAATTATGTATACGGAGATGCTTTTTTAATATGTTCAAAAATAAGAGAGGATTATACATGTGAAGCATGTAATTTTGAAATTGATGATATATTAAATATTATTAAATTAAAATTATGGCATAAGGCAGTGTTTTTAACTTGTGACAAAAAAATATGTGAATTTATATTTAATTCATATCCCTTAGAACAATTTAGTGAAGAAGAATGTAAAAATTACCAATATATAGAAGTCAAAATATTAGATTTTGAATTTTTGTTATGTTTCCAAGTAAAACCTAATAGAAATATAATAAACCATTTAGGATCAATATTTTTAAATTCTCATAATATTTATGGAGATGTAATTATATGTTTAAAACAAGAAAATACTTATTTAGATTGTAGTAAAGAATTTATGAAGGATATATTATTATATTTATTACAAAATGGTATTAGAGAATCGTTAGATTCTAAAGAAGCTATAAAAAAAAATGATTTGCATGTTGTTAATAACAAATATATTCAGTTCAAAAAATATTATGATAAAAATAAAAATAAATATTGTATGAATTGTAATTATAACAATGAAATGTTGTTATCTGAATTATTATTTTGCGCTAACTGTATTACATTTTATCATAATATAGAATGTAAAAATTCAGATATAAAACATTCGTGTATTAAAAAAGACAAATTACAAGATTGTATAAAAATAGAACAATAAATAATATTTTACCTTAAAATAATACTTAATCTTAATATTTAATATTAAATATTAAATAATGCTTAATCTTAAAATATTAAATATTTCATATTTTTTTATAATAAATTAGAAATTAGAAATTATAAAAGTATAATATAAAAATATAATGTTTAAATTAGTATTATTTTATTTATCATGTATATATAAATGAATCATTTTGGTGTAATGGGAACTTCTTTACAAGAATTAGATAAATTTGAGGAAGAAACAAAAAATTTGGAAAGAAATATAGATATAGAAAATAGAAGAGGTAATGATAATACTAAATATAATCCGAATGAATTTATGCATGAAGAACCGAAAATAGTTAGAAATACGGAACAACAAGTTCCTCAAAATAATCAAGTTAATAATATTTATCAATTAAAACAAATCGAACAATTGCAATATGAAAATTCTATACTCAGTAACAAATTAATGAATGCAGAAAATCAAATTAATGGTTTGTCAGAAGAATTAAAAAATAAAAAATTATTATTAGGAAAAACTAAAGGTAAATATAATAAAATTACTGAAAAAATAAAAAATATGAATAACAATAACGATAATAATAATGATAATAATGATGATAATGATATTACTTATAATATGCGAATGATAGCAATAAATTTTGTAATAATATTGTTTTTGTATATAATATTGTCTCAACCTAATGTTATTTTATTTTTAGGTAAATATATCAAAATATTAAATCCTGAAACAAATAATGGATATAATTTTTCGGCCGTTCTAGTATATGGTTTAATATTAGCATCATTATTTAGCATAACTCAATTTGCGATACCTTATGCATTAAACTATTATAAAAATTGGAACTAGATATCCTGTTAATAATACTGTCTATATTATTGGTATTTGTTATTTCAAAATATATTTTTTTATAACTTGATATATCAGATTGGGAATTTACAAAAATTAATTTTATTTCATTTGCCAATATAAATATATGTTTCTCGACTGTTTCTGTATTAGTATATTTATCTATTATAGGAAACTTTTGATGATTTATTGTTTTTTTATTATTGACGATAGTTAATAGATTTTTATCATTATTTATAATAAAATATTTTATTTTTTCTTTATAATAGTTTTTTTGTCTAGTTGATATATTAAATTCTAAATTTTTATTATTATAATTATAAATTATCATCCTTTCTATTAAAAGAGTATAATTTTTTGATATTAAGAAATTATATAAATTTTGGTAATTTTTTATATTTAATGATCCTATTGATAAAGAATCCATTTTAAACAAGTATATTAATATTATATCATTTGCTTCGTATTCTACCGAGTTTTTTAATTCAGTTAATATATTTATTAGTTCTGTCATTAATATATTATTTTATATGTTTAGTAGTTATATAAATATAATTAAGTATAATATTATCATTTTTTATTTTTTATCTAAGAAACCACATACTTGACATAATATAAATGTTGTCATTGGTTCATCACAACTACGTGTTTGCATTAACCATACTTTTGATTTTCGTTCATGACATTTTCTACATTTGTAAGCTGAAGTAGTTTCGTGATTATTTTTGATATATTCCTTGTATTCTTTTTTGTCCATTTCTAATTTCCATTTACTTTTGTCTAATTCTTGAGGTGATAAAAATGGAATTGTATGTATCTCCTTTGTATTATTTAGTATATCTTGTAAAAGTGTATTACAATAATTAATATTATTTTCAGTTAATAATTCAACTAGAACATTTTTTTTATCAATATATATAGATTGAAATAATGATATTTCACATTGTTTTTTACATCCATACAAAATAGCAAAATCATAAATAGCATTTTCTAATATTAATGATTTTTTTACATCGTTAAATATATTTTTAAATATTTTAAAAGTATCTAATCTAAATTCTGGATTAATTATATAATTTGTATCATTTTTTTTATAAATTACGTTAAAAATTCTTAATTTTCTTTCAAATTTCAAAACTTCCAAAGTAATACATGGTATTTTAAACATTGCAAGATTGTATTGGTTATTATTTTGATCTAGGTTTTGATCTTGATTTTGATTTTGATTTTGATTTTGATTTCGATGTTGATTTTGATCTTGATTTTGATTTTGATTTTGATCTTGACCTTGACCTTGATTTTGATCTTGATCTTGATCTTGATCTTGATCTTGATCTTGATCTTGATATTGATCTTGATCTAGGTCTTGGTCTAGGTTTTGGTCTAATGTATTTAAATAATATAATTGTGTTACATTTAAATACGGTAAAATAGGACAAATTAAATCTGGATTATTTGTGATTTTATTAGCTAAATTACCATGTTTACATAATTCAACTATTCTAACCTGATGTAGATTTTTTATGTCTTCTAGAGTATTATTATAATAATTTCTATATTTACAATTAAAAGTTTCTAAAACAAATGTACCAAGACTTTTTTCTAATTTTTTTATAATGTTATTATTAAATATATTTTCTAAATTTTTGTTCAAGTAACTGTTGTTATTTTTCATAATATTTATATTATATAATGAATGTTATGTATTAAATATAAAATAATATCAATTTTTTTTTAATAATAGAAAATAACGATTAAATAAAAATATTTAATTATTATATAATGCTAAAAAATACAAATAAAAATTATGATCAATACATAGATTTTAAAATTAATGGCAGATTTTTTCCTTCTTATATGTTAAAAAATTATAGTGAGTATCAATTACCTGAACCATTACAAGGCGACGATCCTTGTAATGAAAATGTTAAAACTAGTGAAAATAAACTAAGAGAATATCAAACATTAATGGCAAAATATTTAGATTATACTAGTCCTTACAAAGATATATTATTATATCATGGTTTAGGTTCTGGTAAGACTATTACGACAATTAATATATATAATATGTTGTATAGTTATACACCTGGTTGGAATGTTTTTATTTTAATTAAGGCATCATTGAAAAAGAATTGGTTGCGAGAATTAGAAAAATGGATCCCTAATGATGATAAAGAATACAGAATGAGAAATATTGTATTTATTAATTATGATTCCCCTTTTGCTGATAAAAATTTTTTAGATGCTGTTAAAAATTCTGATGCATCTAAAAAATCTATGTTTATTATCGAAGAAGTTCATATATTTATTAGTAATGTTTATGGTAATCTTAAATCTGGAGCTGGTAAGAAAGCACAAACTATTTATGATTATATTATTAGAGAAAAAAGAGATAATCCTGACACTCGTGTAGTTTTATTATCTGGAACACCTGCCGTAAATGAACCTTTTGAATTAGCATTATTATTTAATTTATTAAGGAGAAATATATTTCCTAAAAATGAAAACGAATTTAATAGATTATTTATATCTAAATCAGGATTTGAAACAATAAATAAAAGAAGTAGAAATTTATTTATGAGACGTATTATGGGTTTAGTATCTTATTATGCTGGAACTAGTCCTGCTTATTTTGCTAGAAAAAATAACATATATGAAGAATGTGTTATGAGTGAATACCATGAAGAAATATATACTGTATATGAAGAATTTGAAAAGAAAATGGCTTCACATGCTTCAAGTAATAATAAATCATACATGTCATATACAAGACAAGCGTCGAATTTCGTGTTTCCTTTTATTTCACAATCTGTTAATGGAGAAAATAGACCTAGACCTAATAAATTTAGGATATCAGAAAGAGATGCTGAAAAATTATTACAAGGTAAAGCGAATTTGAAACAAGATAAAGCCACGGAAAAATTTACAAATGTTATAAAATATAAAGAAACTTTAGATTTGTATGCTAATTCTTTTAGAGAATATTTAAATGAAAAACATAAAAAAGATAAAGAAAACAACCATACTATAGATGATGATGTAAAATCATATTTAGAAACATATAAAGGAAAATATACAAAATTTTACGAATCTAAAGATAAAAAATCTAGTTTGTTTATTGAATTACATAAATGTTCATCAAAAATAATAAAAATTATTTTCAATATATTAAAATCCAAAGGTCCAACTATTGTATATTCAAATTATGTATATATGGAAGGATTACAAATGTTAAAAATTTATTTGGAATATTTTAATTTTTATAATTTTATGACTGATTTTAAAGAAATACCTAATAAATTTGGCTACACTGAATTTCACGGAGGTATTGAAATAGATAATCGTTATAAAGGTATGGTAGCTTATAATAATCCTGATAATATCCACGGTAAAATAATTAAAATAATGTTAATCAGTCAAGCTGGAGCCGAAGGTTTAAGTTTAATGAATGTTAGACAAATACATATAATGGAACCTTATTGGAATGAGGTAAGAATTACACAATTAATAGGTAGAGGTGTCAGACAATGTTCTCATAAAGATTTACCTATGGAAGAACGTTATGTAGATGTATATAGATATAAATCTATTAAAAGAAAACCCGATACTACATCAACAGATCAATTGATAGAAAATTTAGCTAGACAAAAAGCAAGTTTAATAGATTCATTTTTAAATATATTAAAAGAGGTTGCTATAGATTGTAAACTATATGAAAAAGATAATATGTTAAATGAACAATATAATTGTTTTCAATTTGATCAAGATGTATATTTCCGTAATAATGTTGGTCCCGCTTATAAAGATGATATATATGATGATATTAAAAATGATAATGGTTTATACAGTAAAAAATCTGCAATAGTTAATATTAAAGTAATAGAAATAAATGCCGTTATTATTTTAACTAAACCAAATGAAGAACCTGTTTATACCAAACCTAAAAAATTTTTATATCATGAAAAAACAGGAATAGTTTATGATTATAATTTACATTATGCTTACGGTAAAGTAGCTCATGATGAAGATAATTTACCTGTTAAATTAAATAACGATACGTATGTAATAGATTATGTTGTTCCTATTCCTTTGATTAATAAAGAAAAATTCTAAAATATTATATACAAAAATTTTATAGATATTATAAAAATTAAATGTTTTTTTTCCGTTAATTATCATTAATTATCATTAATTATCATTAATTTGTGATAAATGGATAGTGAAATAGAATAAGTAAAAATAAATTAGATAATACTTTTGAAAAAATAAATTATGTTGAAATTAATATGTAATTATGACTTGATAATTTCAATATCAGAATTATATAGCAAATATAACAAATGAAGAAATATATAAAATTGATGATCTTAAAATTATAGAAAGAGGATGAATGCATTTTATCGATTTTTTATATTAGATTCAAATTTGATTAGATGAATTTATGGTCTTATTATGATAATAACAAACATTTAAATGATGACGTGTCATGATGACGTGTCATGTTGATATGAACCATATTGAATTTAATGTTCAAAATTTATTTGAAGCATTGTATTATTTTTTAATAATGAAAGTAATATATTAAAAATGCAAGAATATACAAAATATCATATGTGTAAATGTTATAATGGCTAAAAATATTACCAAAATATAATATAGATACAACATCATTAAATACTTATAATAAATAATATAAATTTATTTAACGTCACTTATTATAAATATTTATAATTTATTTATTAATTTTTAATTTATTTTTAAAAAGTCATTTAATAAAAAAACTGAAAATAAATTGTCAATCAAGATTAAAGAATTATTAGAACAATTAAATCCAAAAAATTAAATCAAAGAATGAAATATTTGTTATTTCCACTTCGAAACATTATTAAACTTAAATATTTTTCGCCTTCTTCTGTAACACTCGAAGCATCATTCAATTTCGTGTTAACATATGCAGAAATTGGTTTGTAAATCTCTTTTACAAGATTCAACCAAAGTTGATACATTGGATCTCCTGTTCTTGGTATTCCTTGACTTTGTAAAATATTGATTATTTGAGAAGTTGCATTTTTACAATCGGAAAAACAGGGCCAATCAGGTGTGATATGTTTCGCTTCTATTAAACCATGAATTCTCCTTGCTTGATTGTCTGATAAAACCTCATTTTTTTCTACTTCAAATTCTTGATGCTTAGGAAATATAAAATCATAATCATTCAACTTGAAGGCCGAGATTAAGGATTTGTTATCGCAAGTGTTGTTGGTATTCATCTTGATTATAATAAACAAAATATTAAAAGGCTAATTTAAGGATTATATTTTCATTTTTTATTATCTAGTATATATATTATGTATAAATATATGTATAAATATATTCTAAATATCAATTTATGGAATAATTATTAAAATATTTTAATTATCCTTTATGAACAAATTTATTTTATTATAATATAATGCCACAACAAAAATGTCCTACAGGAACTATTAAAAGGAAGAGTTACAATGTAACTAGAAATAGTAAAACAATACATGTTCCAAGTTCATGTATAAAACCTACAAGTTATACAGGATTAAAAAGAACTAGTATAGATAAAAAAAAATTAGCTAGTAAAAAAAAATCTCACGAACGAGTAAATAAAAAATATCCTAGTGTTAAATGTAAAAAAAATGAAGTGTTAAAAACAGGCTATAGAAAAAAAAGTTTCAGAAGAAGCCATAATAATAAAAGTATTAAAGTAAAATCATCAAGTGTAAAACCTACTTGTATACCTAAAAGAGGATCTGGATCAGGATATAAAATACCTTTAGTATTAAACAAAAATGATTTAGCTCAATTTGGTTATCATGAAGTTAAAGATTTAACTAAAATGCAAAGACAACAAGCATTAACTAAAGCTTATAATGAATATAAAAAACCGTTATCTATTTATAGAAAACTTAATGTATTATCAACATTAAATAAAAATACAAATAAAAAATCTAGTAAAATATTTAAAGAAGATGCTGAATGGTTTAAACAAAAATTTGGCATTTCACAATAAATAAATTAATGTATAAAAAAATGAAATTTATATTTAGAATTAAATTCATTTACAGAACAATATAACAATAAAATAATAAATAATGATCAAAATAAGTGAAATATATTATTCTATATGTTCTATAGCATATCTTTATCCAATATATTTATGTTTTATGAATAATGACTTTATAACATTATCATTATTATTGACTATAATGCTAACATCATTAATTACTATACCAATAACGATATTATTTGCGAGAGTTATTTATAGTGATACAAAGAATTATACTTGGTATTTTGATACTCATTATAACTATAAAAGAATATTAGATAATATAGTTATAATAAATGAATTAGGATATTTATTAATTATCCTAAGATTAATATATTTTCATTATATTATGTATAATTTCACATATTTATTTTTTTTCCAAGTTATTTGTGAAATTACGATATTAATAATTTTAGAAATAATATCGCAACAAAAAAATAAATATTATCACGTTTCTTTTACTAAGTTTAAAATATTATATGACATAACATATAGTCTTTATTATATTCTCATATATTTAGAAATTATAAATTTTATTTAATAATTTTTTATTTTGGCCAGGTGGGTTTAGTAGTAATACCTGGAATATTTACGCCTACCGCCATAGTTATATATACTTGAATATTTTTATCTTTAGGATGGATATAATTAGGATCTTTTAATTTTTTATTATCGATTGTTATATTATCATAAAATAAAGGGACTCCGTAACTATCATAAAATTTAATAGTTAATCTTTTTAATTGTTGCAAATTATTTTTTTTATAAAATTTATTACCATTAAAACAAATACCAGAATACCAACCTAACATTTTTGTATCAGGAACGATAGAACAATAAGCCCCCCGAGGAAAAGATTGTCTATTATCTGCTGTAGAAAAAGTTTGCATTTGTTCATTTTCTAATTCTTGTATTTCCATAATAATAAATCTTTCTGTTAATAAATTCCTTTGATGAAATTCATTACAACCGTCGTTATAAGAATCATTATCTTTAAATATTTGGCAATTTTTATTATTATTACATTTAGTAGTAATAAACATTGGCATAATTACTGTTTCAATTCTTATATATTGTATATTATTTAATGTTAATCCTATATTTGCACTATCTTTTATATTACCATTAGTAAAATTTACTACGAAATCAAAAGGACTAGGATAATTATTTATATTTCTATCATAACTATCAATATTTATTCTATATTCTATAGTATTTTCATTTAATACATCTGTATTTACATTATTATGTAATAATTCACCTTTATTTGTAGTATTAATAGGATCTAGTAAAGTTTTATTTGGCGTGAATGTTCTGTCATAATTATTCATACCATAATTATTAGTTTTACTCAATCCTTGCAAACCATTTAATTCTATATATGAACCTTGGATATTGTTATTATTAAATTCCCCATTAGCAAAAGATGGACAAGCTTTTCTCATATTATATATATATTTTATTAATATATTTATTGTGATATTTTTTTTATAATAAAATGAACTAAGAATATATATATAATAATAATGTCTAAAGATGTTTTTTTAAGTAAAAGTAATATTGATTATTGTTTTGGAATACTTTGTAATGAACTGAAATTATATAACAAAAATAATGAAACAAAAAAACAAATACATATAATTTTAGCATCTCAGATGAATATTACATATAATAAATATTCTAAACAAAGTGACAAATATCCTAGCAACAAATTTTTAATATTATTAAATAAAAAAAGTATAAAAGACACCATCCAAAAAATAAAATTATTACAACAAAAAAAAGAATCAACAAATAGATCAAGTAATATAAAACAACCCACAAATGATGATTGTTTTAAACCAAATGATGACGTTCATGGTCTAAGTTATGCTCAACCAATACAAACTAACCATAATCCAAATTCTTTTTATTATGATGCCACAGGTAATATTACTAAAGGGTTAATGGACCTTAATAATAATGATAATTTAGAAAATAGTAATTTAGAAGAAGAATTAAATAAAAGATCATCTATGTATAAAGATATGAATAATGTAGCACCAATGATAATGAATACACAACAACCACAATTTAATATACAAACCAAACGTCCATCACAACAACAACAACAACAACAAGATTATGGATTACAAGATTATAATCAACCAAATTATAATCAACAATTACCTAATTATAATCAACAATTACCTAATTATAATCAACAATTACCTAATTATAATCAACAATTACCTAATTATAATCAGCAAATACCTAATTACATGTCCAATGAAGATATAATAGAACAATTAACTAATATTGACAACGAAACAAAATTAAAAATTATGAATATATTAAATTCTGATTCAAATTCTTATAACAATGAATCTTCTGAATATAAAAATAAAGGTTCGATCAAACAAGAAATTGAACCTTTATCAGATTTTGACTTGAATAAATTAATAGAAGAGAGAGAAAATATGTTGAAAAATATAAATTCCCCTAAATCATCAAATAATAAAAAATCACCAAATAATAAAAAAACATCGAATAATGAAAAAACCTCAAATAATAATAAATCATCAAATAATAATAAATCATCAAATAATAAATCATCAAATAATAAATTATCAAATAATAAATTATCGAATAATAAATCAAATAGTAATAAATCGAATAATAATAAATCAAATAATAATAAAACAGATAATGAAGAATTTAAAAAACGTATAGATAAATTAGACATTGAAAATATGACTGTTGAAGATTTGATATTATTGGCTTTAGATATCAATAGCAAAAATACTAAAATTAATAAAAATACTAATGAAGATAAACAAAATAAAAAACATAAAAAAAATAATAAAGATACTACAAATAATAAAGATACTAGAAATAATAAAGATACAAAAAATACCGAAACTAATAAAGATAATAAAAATACCAAAACTAATAAAGATACAAAAAATACCAAAATTAATAAAGATGATAAAAATAATAAACATAATAATAATAACGACGATAAAAATAATATAAAAAGTAGCGATATTATTGAAAATTTTGATAATGAAAATAACTTAAATAACGTTAATAATGTAAAAAAAATACAAAATACTATTATTCCAAATATCCGTAATAGAAAATATGTTATGAATGTAGTAAATTTTAATAAATTTAATAAATTACAAAATGAAAATTCTGATGACATTAATTTAAAAATTGATAATATTGATTTAAAAACTGATAATAATGATTTAAAAACAAGTGATTTACAAACTGATAATATTGATTTAAAAACTAATGATTTAAAAACTAATGATTTAAAAACTAATGATTTAAAAACTAATGATTTAAAAACTAATGATTTAAAAATTAATGATTTAAAAATTAATAATTCACAAAGTGATAATATTGATTTAGAAACTAATAATACTGATTTGAAAATAAATGATTACAAAATAATTAATCAAGAATTTGTAAATAATAACAAAAAAACGATACAAAAAAATGTAAATTATAACAATAATAAAATTATTTATATTGATTCAACATTATTTGCAAAGCCGGAATATTATAATGATTATTTATATATTTTGGATAATACATACTACGTAAATGATATTAAATTATTAGATGTTAAAATACCGATAGTAAAACCGAATATTAATAATTCTAATAATACATTAACTTTTCAAATAGAAAATAATATAATAACTTATAAAATAGAAAGTAAAAATTATAGTGATTTAGAATTAATAAAATGCATTAATAATATTATTGAAGATATTGAATGCATTATAACTGAAAAAAATTATATAATTTTTAAACATAAAGAAGACAAATTATTTTCTTTAATAATGAACGACAATTCGTTATTTAAAAAATTAGGTTTCAATAGAAACAATTATAAAAATAAAAACAAGTATGTGTCAGATAAAAAATTTAAATTGAACGTAATAAATACTTTGTATTTGTATATACCTGACTTATTTTTTAAAAAAAACTTTGCTAAAATTAACTTATTAGATTATAGTTTTGTTCAATTAGAAAATATTGTAAATAATAATATTAATACATTATCGATTAAATATAAAACTAACGAAGATTTTGTAAAGGAAGATTTGTTTGATTTTAATGGTATGCCAAATAATATAACGTTGTTAATATAGAAAATAAACAAAAAAATGTTATGAAATAATTATAATTTCGTCTTTTTTCCTAATTAGTAAAAATTCATGACCAAATACATCATTATCAATTATGAATCACATATTAATAATTTATATAAAAATTTAGGATAATAATTATTTAATCTGATTTAGTAATATTGATAATATAACCTTTATCAAATGTTGGTTGTAAAATCAAAACTGGTATATCAATAATACTTTTAGTTTTTTTATTGTAAATAACATGTTTATCATTTTTTAATTTATTATTATTAACTAAAATTTCTAAATCATTAATAATTTTTTGTTTGTAATCAGTATCAGCCATATATTTAAAATATTCCCTAATTTTTATCATTTTATGGACATTTGCGAGTTTAGACCATTCTTTATTATATATATAATTCTGGACATCCTCTTCTGCTATTTGAGTATCATTTTTTTCTACTTCTTGAACTATTTCTTTAATATTACTTATATTGGTCAAGATATTTTTGATATTATTTATTAATTCTTGATCTTGATTTTGATCTTGATCTTGATCTTGTTTTTCTAAATGTTCTAGTAAATTGGAATATTTTGTTTTAAAATTATTGTTAATTATTTGTTTAATTAGAATGTTCATATAATTATATTATTTAATATGCATTATGTATAATTTGTTATTATAAATAAAATATAAATTCATTTTTATTTTTTATATGTATATATAAAATGTCAAATTATCATTTGAAATATATGAAATATAAAGAAAAATATTTAAAAGAAAAATCAAAACAACGCGTACAAACCGGGGGTTTTCCAAATGTTCTTTTAAATAATGTTAATTATATAGATACATTAAAATTAAATGATGGTATTATATATAAGGATAATAATGATTTATATGTAATTGATTTATCACCTGATATGATAATGTGGCGAGCATACAATAATTTAACATGTTCGAAATTACATGTGCCGCCTGGTAGTATAATGGATTCATATAGATACAGTCCCGCATGGTATGGTCCGCCTGAAGCTATTATAGTTTATTGCGCTATGAATATTAACAGAGAAACAATGATGCGAACTTATTCATATTATAATGAATTTAAAAATATGATTATGTATAATGTCGATGATTATATAAAAAGAAATGAACATTTAATGAAAAATAATTTATCTTCATTAGTCGCATATAGTATAAATAATCCATGTAAATTGATTGACATAAATAATATACATAATATTAAAAAGTTAATAACTGAATTTAGAAAAAATTTTACTAGGGATAATTATAAGAAATTATATGATTTGAACAGAATTACGTCAAGGCAACTAAATATAATAGGCTCATGGTCGCGAGCAATAATGGAAAATAGAATAAATTATGGTAATTATAAAAATGAAATAAATGAAAAATATAATATTGATCAAATTATAAAAACAAAAGATTTATTTAATTTGATGGGTATAATAATAGAATGGTCATTTAGATATGCAATAGGATATGGCATGTATATGTACATGTATAAAGAAAAAATGGTGACCCGTAAAATTTTTACCGATATAAATACTATAAGCATTGATAAATATGTCATTGACGATTATGATAATCCATACATAAATTATTATAATAATATTAATAACATAAATAATTTACGTTCCATTGATCATAATTATTTAAATATTAATGATACAGATAAACAAAAAATCATAAATAAACAAAAAGAAGCAAATGATAAATTTACAGAGGTGAATAATAAAGCTCGCGAATATGTTAAAAATGAAATAGATAAATTTATACAAAATGAAAATAATAATATTGAACGAAAAAAAACTGAATTAGTAAAAGAATTTCTAAAACAACAAAAAACTTCTGAAGATATGATAAATGATATATTAAATGGCAAAGAGACAGGTTACGTTATAGATTTATTAAATGGTAGTAAAATTGGTTTTTTATATTTAAAAGATAATAACTATCGTGTATATTTCAATTATAAATTTAACAACAAAAAAATACATATGTCTGAAACATGTCCTTTTTGTAATTTGAACAAAACAAGAAATTGGTTCGATAGTAAATATAAAGATAGTTTAAGTCATATGTATGGTTTATCAGCAAATCACGTGTATTATAGTTACCATCCTGGTTCAAATCAAGTAGAACCATTAGGAATGGCATTTACACAAACTTTAGGCAAGGATATACCATCTGTCCATGAGGAAAAATTATTGTCGATTCCTTTTAATCACGTTCCTACTAAGGGAGATCATCCTGATTGTAAAATAGGATCAAAAACTTTTCCGCCAAATGGTGTCTATCAATTAGCTTGTGGAGCATTATTATATCAAAATAATTTAGATGACGAAGTAGTTTTTAATTTTATGAATACTTATTATACAGCTCATTCATATGCATATGCTAAAACTAAAAAAATATTTAAGGATGCAGATATTAATTATGATGTTCATAATGGTAAATATTATAAATTTAAAGATCCTATTGCTAATGCTAATGAGGATCCTAGAATTTATTTAATATTTCATACAAAAACAAATAGTATACAACATTTACATTTGCACACGTATATAGATGAAAAAGGTTCCGGATTACACGATTTATTTGAATCGACTAGAATTAATATTGAAGGTGTTGATGACATTAATAATGATTTATTACAAGATGGAGGAGATAATGTAAAAGAAATTTTTGGTTCTTCTGAGTATGGAAAATATGAATATCAGAAATCTCAACAGAAAAAAAAATACATAAAATTTACCGGAAATAGAATTATAAATGAAAAAACGCCATATGAAAAAATAAAATGGGTTAATCCCCGTGGATGGATAGATATTTTTGGTTTTAGATCATCTAATTATGATGAAAAATATAAATGTGTTTCAGCAGTATCTTTTGAATATATGTTTAAACGATTATTAGGAATAGGAGATGAAGATGAAAGAATGAAACAGCATTATATTTTTCCGGATCCATTGTATCATTTACAAGAAGGTATTTTTGATCAAACAGCAAATATTACATATCCAAAAAAATATGCGGAATTTTTAGAAGATATTTATAATGATAATAAAATGCCCCTATTAACTACAAACGTAAATGGTAATGATATATTTAATGAAGAAATATACTCAACCATGCATAATAAGCAAAATATGGGTATAAAAAATACAAAATACAAGGATTATAAAAAAAGTGTTATTAATACAACATATGCGAATGTAATAGATGAAACGGGAATAACACGTCAAAGTGTAACAGATATTGATACAGTAATGACATTATTATTACAATTTGCGTGTATAAATTCACCGGAAATAGGAGGTTACTATGGTCATATTGGGCCGGTATTAAATTCATGGAAGAATATCACTCACACAGAAATTTGTTTATTTAATTTAGTTGATTATCCTGTTAAAGCAGTAGTAAATGCCGATTATTCTACATGCAATATCACCGATCCTAATATTATTGCGAAAGATAAAAATATTAGTTATGTTGTATTATCATTATATATTCTTTATTTTACTCAACACCAACAAACATTAATAAGAAAAAATAATCGTTTTGTTAATAGAAACATATTTAAAGATTTTTTAGGTTCAGAAATTCAAATGGGAGGAAGGGCAGAACTTGCTGATAAATTAATAAATGATCAATTTATTAATAATAAATTTATTAATAATAAATTAATTGATAATAAATTAATTGATAATAAATTAATTGATAATAAATTAGAACCTATAAGTAATAATATTAAAAATGACATATTAGAACCAAATAAAGAAAGTTACGAACAAATTGAATTAACACCTGAAGTGGTTCGAAAAATAATTAACAAATACAATACATCAACCAAATTATATAAAATTGATGAGAATGATAATTTGGCACATAACATAATTTGGACTACATTATATCCATTTATATTAACGGGAGGTAATGAATTACCAAATGAAATAAAAAGTATAGATAATTTATATTAAATTATTTATGTTAAATATTTAAAAAATTGAAATATAATTTTATAATAAGATCTATAAATTGAAATATAATTTTATAATAAGATCTTTATAAAAAATACATATTAATTATCAATAATGGATAAAGAAAATACAATTATTCGCAAAACAACCAGTTACAAAAAAAAATATAATAACAAAAAAATTAATGTAAATGATTTTAACATGAATGATAAAAAAAAGTTTTATAGAAACTATGAACCTATTAGTTCGTCATTTATTGATCCTTATGGAGATACTAGTAAAGATTCAAGGTTTAGTTTTATGTTTGAGAATTATTAGTTTTATTATTTTTTTATGATTATTTTTTTAATTCTTCTGGTAATATAAATAATTCTTTTCGTTTTTCATTAATTGTTTTATCGTCAGGCATTTCTTTACATGCCTTTTCAAAATCTATACCTTTTAATAATGATATAATAAAGTATAATGAAAACATACCACATTCACTGTCACCATATTGATTTCTTGTTTTATTATAATCAATAATAGGTTCTTTTTGTGTAGTTGCCTTAATATCTTTTTGTAATTTATCATAAAATTCTCTGACTCTCTTACCTGGTCTAGTAGCATAAGAATCATAATAATATATTACTGGTTTATTAATATCAATATATCCTGCTACCCAATGTGATCCTGGTTGATTATGATTATCTAAATTGTATATAATACCTATTCTTGTTTTTTTGTGTTCTAATAATTCTTTAACTTGTAAATTTTGTATGTATTTATAACTTGCTACTTGCATAAAATCCATTGGAACTGCACCTAAGAAGATAAAATCATCATATAAATGATGAAATTGGTCCATAACTTGATTTATATTTATCGTATTTAACCAAGTAAATTTACCTTGAGGACCTATCGGTCTGAAGAATATTTCGGTTAATTTTTTGTTATATTTATCTATTATTTTTTCTGCGTATTTAGTTGTCAACCAACAATGTTGATTACTACATGTATTTTTAAATTTTTCGGTTAATTCATCAACTAAATATTTTTTATATTTTTTAGGATATAAAATTTCATAATTTCTGTTTAATTCTATCATATTATTTGGATTATGTTTATTATAATTTGTTGCTAATTTTACTAGAACATCTAAACTTATACATGAATATTGACCAAATTTAATACCCGGAGCACATTTTTTATCCACACTTTTTATATCGTTTGTATTACTTTCTGTAGAATATTGTTCTATAATTGTTTTTAAATCGTTATCTGTATTTTTTGACATATATTATTTTATTAGATATTTTTATAAATTGTAATCATTATATAAAAAATAAATTCTATTATTTTTATAAAATCCTATATGTTCTAATTTTTCGTTTAATACTTGATTTAAATCGTCTTGATAATATACAATATCATTATATGTAAATTTTGTAAGGATGTATTTATTTTTTATAATATAATTATCTGGCAAAATTATTTCGTTTTTAGTTTCTGGTTTTTTTGGTAATTTTACAATCTTTTTTTTTCTATTGTATTTTCTTTTTGTTTTTGGTTCAGTAATAATTGGTTCTTCAATATAATTATATATTTTATTTTTTTTGTAATATTCATCAATGTTAAATTGTTCAGTGTGTCTTTTATTTTTTGGAGGTTTTGTTTCTGGATTTTCAATAATGTCTTGTATTTCTTGTTCTAAATTTATTAAATTTATTGGTTCTTGATTTATTTGTTCTAAATTTATTGGTTCTTGATTTATTGGTTCTTGATTTATTAATTCTAATTTTATTGGTTCTATATTTATTTTTTCTAATTTTATTGATTTTTTTTTTGTTTTCTGTTTTAAATTTTTTTTATGTTGTTTCAAAAGGGTATTTGATTTATTATTTTGTTTCGAAGTTTTTGCTTTATTCATATATATTGTTATTAAATATTATTAATAATTCTTTAATAATCATTCAAAATTTCATTTTTTTAATTATTATTGATGATTTTAAAAATAAAAAAAGCATTAAATATGAATTATTTAGAATTATGAATCTAAATATAAACGTGCGACATGTTCAGTTAATATATGTAAAAATTTTGGTAAATTACCATAACGCAATAATAATCTACGTGTTTTTTCAACTGAAACATAGTCATCGTTATAATTATAACAATATTCATCAGAATCATGTTCAGATATGTAATCTTGTATTTCACCACAATATTGACCTCTAGAATAATAAAAAGTGCCGTGCTTACATTTTAACGAATCTTTATATTTTATATAATTTTTTCGGTAATCATCTATTTTTGTTATCAATTTGTAACATTTTGTATTGTTAAATTTTATATATTGACAACTCGTATCAACTGAAACTTTATTATTAAAACCATAATCAATAACAAATTGAATCCATGTATCAGTCTTTTTTTTATAACATAAACCACAACCTATTTCAGTGTTATAAACATAATAATATTGTTTTATTGCGAAACAAAAAGTATATTTAGAATTATTATTAAAATCATTGATCAATGATGAAACCAACTTTTTAATTTGTTGATTAGAAATATTAGTAATAGGTAAATAATAATTAGTATTTTTATTCTCAAAATAAATTTTATTTTCTTCTACCATTTCATCGGTAGCAAATCTTACGTTATGTTTGCTGACTAATTCAAATACGTCAAATGTTTTTTTATCGCATTTGATAAATTTTATAGTATCCATAGGAATAGTATTCATAGGCAAAACAATATTTAATTCCCGTAATATGACCTGTATTATTTCTTCCAACATAGATAAATTATAATTCATTAAAAAATCTAAATGGTCTATAACATAATTTCTTAACCAACCATTACCACATAAATTTGTAGCATAATTTGCTACTATTTCTAATATATCCTTTTTGAATTGTTTTTTTTCATATCCATTATAATATTTATTTAATTTAACAAAATGGTTCATTATTGTAGGTAATAATTTTCTTTCCAATAACAAAACAATAATTTCTTCTCTAAACATATTTATATGATTTTGTAATGTATCTTGCATAAATAATTCTTTATCTAGATTAACAGAATTTGGGATACTATATTTTAAATATATTGGTTCTGTAGTTGATCTATTTTTTTTAGCGACTAATACATGTAATTTATCATGATCGTAAAATCTTTCAACATTATCATTAAAAAAATTTTCTTTATTATCATCCATAGATACATTAGTATCACCAATAGAATTATTTATTGTGATAAATTCTAAATTAAATACATCATACATAATTTTTTCTATTTTATTTTTTTGTGATTCATAAATTATTCTATCAAATTCTTTATAATTAATTTTGGAACGTAAATTCAAATATTGTTTTACATTTTTGTGCCATATTTCAATATTTTTAAAAGTATTTTTAAAATAAGGTATTATACGATGAATATGAGATTTTTTAATAGCATACAATAAATATCTTGGACAAACTATTATTTTAATAGAATCTAAAATAGTGATAACTTTTTGTTCGTTAATATTATCATTACAATAATCGAAAATTAATTTAAAACTTGTTCCTGGTTCTACAATTGTTTGGTCTATTAATAAATGTTTATATTTATCTTGAATTTTATTTTTAATACATACATCTGTAATAATATCAATGTCTTTGAATTCATTAACATTCGAGCCTGAAATAATGCCTTCAGGCTTTTCGGCAAACGAACCTATTAATACTGGTAATTTTGACATTGATTATATTGATAGGTTAATATAATACATTTAAATACTTAAAAAAAATAAATTCAATTTTTAATTATTTTTATTAATTTATTTTAAAACGTATTTTTCATATTTCAAATAAAATATTTTATATTTATTAATATATAATGACAGAATACTACACACTCGGAGACTGGGACAAAGATGGAGTTCCAAAATATTTAGATGAAATAGAAACATTAGAACCTACTATAATCAATAGAATTTTTGATGTATTACCTGAAAAGTCAAACATACCTGTAAATTATCCTCAATTTATAACGGACGAAACAACGAGAAATATAATTATACAAACTGATAGGGAAGATTTTGCAGGGGCGGATGTTTATGTAAGTTTTGTGTATGAGGGTGCAGGATATAAAAATGTTGTAGGTTATTATGTTTATGACTTACACGATGATTATATTGTGCCTACTAAATTAGTGAGTGGTTCATGGGTACCTATGACATATTCGGATAGAAATGCTGTAGATGAATCAAAAAAAAGTATATTAAAAAAAACTATAATATTTCCTAATGCATCATTACCAACTTGGGCAAATAGTAATGGTAAAAATTCTATGGCTGGGGGAGGTAATTTATTACCTGGAAGTAAAGTGAAATTATTATATAATATTGATAAACCTGAAGAAAAATTTCCTAATAACGTTGGTATTGGATTTTTCCTAATTCCTAATGGTTGGAATGGTAATACTAGGACTTTTTCTAATGTTGCTGAAAGAGTTTATACAGATAAAGTATTTAATACAAAAGATAGTGTTCAAACTATTTTATTATTTGATTCACAAACTACCACGGAAGAAAACGGGACAAACATGGTAATTGCATTTGAGGATATTATGAGACCCGGAGGAGATGCCGATTATAATGACGTTATTATAAAAGTAAATTGTACGCCTTATTATTGTGTTAAAGGTTTAGATAAATCTATTATTTTAAATGATAGTGAACCTATTACTTCTGATGAAATAGTATTAGATAGAACTGGTATATATTATCAACTAAAAGATACTACAGTATCAAATTATAACAGATCCTCATCAACTGTTTTTAAATTTAAACATATTATTCATATGGACAACCATTACGAACATTATAATACATTTAAACAAGTATTAATAAATTTGACTAAAAGTAATGATACTTATTTAGAATTTGAAGATGAAGAAGGCGACGATGATCATATTAGGAAGATACATATTAATACTGATTTACCTAAAAATAAATTACAAAATAATATTTATATATTCAGTTCTTTCGAAAATATTGATAAAACATCGCCAATTAATCCAAATGTATCAATATTAGTAGAATTTCAAAATATTTACAAATTTAATTCGGGTGATTCTATTAAAAAGAAAGAATTTTGCATTTTAAATGATTCAGATGAAGTTCTGAAAAATGATGACGAATATGAACCATCATATAGAAATTTATCTAGTCCTTATGCTATGGGTGATCCTCATATTACTACTATTTATGGTGACAAGTATGATATGCCTAATGATACATTATGTTATGAAATGTATAATAATAAAGAATTAATAATTAATGCCAAATTAGATCATTTTTATCAAAATGATAGTAATCCAGATTATAAAGATTTAACATTTTTAAATTATGTTTCAGTTATTATTAATAATGGAGAACAAAATAATCATATAATTGCGAACATGTATCATCCCGGAACTTATTGTGTAATTGAAAATGACAATATTGTTGAATTAAAACAAGAACAATTGGTTGATTATCCTTTATTTGAATTTTTGGACGAAAGTGATATTTTATCAATTAGTAAGCCTAGACGAGATTATTATGCTGAAATTTCAAATACTAATACTTTTGATTTGAAATATATTAAAGTTAAAACTTTTAGCTTAGGTGTCGTATATGTTGAATTATTTTTCATTCCTCATAGGGGAGATTTTGTAAATAGTATTTCAATAATTAATCCTAATTTGAATTCAGTAACCGCCAAAGGAGCCTTAGTATATAAAAAATCTTTAAGAACTGTAGATAATTTATTATCTAATTAAATAACAAAAATTTATTAAAAAAATGATTAAAATAATAATAATAAATCATGAAAACATAATTATAAAGCATAATCATAAAAACATAATCATAAAAACATAATTATAGACACAAAGACATGATTATAAAAATATAATCAAAATAATAATAACAAAATTATAAAAACTAATCACTAAAAACATACTCAGAATATTCATGTTTCACTGGTTTATAAACCGGAGGTTTGCAAATATTTTTAATATAATTTTCATAATTTTTTATTTTTGGATTACATATTTTATCTAATGTTTTGTCTATTTTTTCTATCATATCATCATTATAATGTTTAGAATCTGCAAATTTATTAACTTTTAAATATTGTTTGAAAATATCAAATTTGTCGGGATTATTACGGAAAAAGGTAACATAAGACCATACTTTTTCTAATGTTGGTAATTTTTTATTAAACCATTCTCTATCTCGATTAATTAAAATATTAGTAGAATCTGCCAAACGCCAATATATTACACGATCTACATAATAATTTGAATATTGAGGATCTATTTCTACTAAATTTATAGTTTTTGCTACCCATTCATTAACTTCTGGAACTGACATTTCTATATTTTCAGGATATATAAACGATGCATGTTCATATACTACTTGTAAATATTGCTCTTCAGTATCAAATTTAATACCTTGATCTCTTGGTAATAATTGTATAAGACAACCTTTTTCGAATTTAGTTGTTTTAGATCTAAAAGGCTCTTTTTTTGAAGTATCATTTATAAAATCTTCGCGACTTTCATATTCATAAATAGAACATTGCCAAAAATCACATTCATCTAAATCACAACATTCTAATTGTAATTGCACTTGTATCCAATAATATATAGGACATATTTCACCCTTGATTTTACCTGTTTTGTTCATTTTTCTACTAACGGGACACTTTATTTCTAACATTCTACCAACATATTTTGATAAATGTTTTTTATCATTCTTATAATAAGAACAAATACCATCAGGACTAGCACCCAAAAATTTACATTCAGGATGACCCATTAAACCAAATTCTTCCACATTTACATTCATTCTGTATTCGTAAATCATTGTCGCTATTTGTTCATATTTTTTACCATGATAACAAAATTTATTATTTTGAAATGCTGGCTCTATTTTTTTTAATACAAATTTAAACATTGGCTCATGTTTGTTTTTACCTAGAACACAACCACCATCCGAAGCTGTAATTTTACCATTTCTCATAGCAAACCATTCTTCTGATCTTTGCGGAGGTAGAACAATTTCTCTTAATTTCTTAAATTTTTCTGCCCTAATCCTTTCAATATCAGTAATTATATCATCCTTTTGTTCATCATGAATCCATGATGTTCCATAAGGTCCATTCTCTTCATCAGTTCTTTTAATGATATCATATGATATATTACAACCATTTAATATTTTTATACTAGTATATTTATTAACACTATTATCATCAGAAAATTTTACCATAATACTTTTATTATCTTTGTTCTTATTATCACTATTTTCTTTATTGTCGTCATCAGAAAATTTTACTATACTATTATTATCATCACTATTATTATCATTATTATCACTGCTATTACCATTATTATCATTATTATTATCACTATTATTATCACTATTATTATCACTATTATTATCGTCACTATTATCTGTAAATTCCACGCATCCCTTTATATTATTATCAGAATTATTATCAGAATCATTATTATCAGAATTATTATCAGAATCATTATTATCAGAATCATTATTATCAGAATCATTATTATCAGAATCTATAGTATTAATATATGATAATAATAAATCTGTATATTTAGCAATTAATTTTTCTCTTTTGATTTTAGTATTAATGAAATATTGTAATTGTTTATTCATATGAAAATGCATTACTATAACATCTATTATATCTATAGTGTCTATTTTATATTTTTTCTTAACTTGTTTTAGTATTTCATTAACTAGATCAGGTATTTGTTCTTTTGTGTATCTTTTTCCTGAATATGTGTCTAATATGTTTATGATTTTTTGTTCCATATATTTAATATATATTAGATAAATTTATATATTATTATAAAAAAAAATAGTAATAACAATAGTTATTAAATAATATTTAAACTAATAAATCGGCTTCATCAACACCTGTATTAATTCTAAAACTACAACAATAACGTTTAATTCGTAATACTTTTTTACAATATTCAGTTAAATGTTTTTCTTTTTCTTCTCTAGTCATTTTATTATTATTGGAAATTCGTAAATATTCGTCACGATAAAGTAATATTTTATCTGCTATTTTGTTTCCACAAGAAGTACAATTATAATAATGCATATATAATATATGATATATTATTTATTTATATATAATATTTTTTTATCAATTTTTTTTTATTTACCACTTAATTATTATTTTATTATCTGTATAAATTTTTGTTAATAACCATATAAATTTTTGTTAAATATATTAAATATAATGAACTATCAAAATTTTATAACTAGTTTAAGGAAAAAGAATATGAAAATGCAAAATAATATTCATTATGATTATGATAATATTTTATCAAATTATATACATGAAAATTATAATAATATGGAAACAGAAGAAAAAAAAATAATATTGAACAAAATATTAAAGCCTGATAATATTAATAAACTAATATTATCATATTCATTTTATGGTTTAGAACTAGAACCAAAAGAAAATATTACTTTAACTGAATTTTTAAGTATAGCTGACTCATTATTATTAAAATATCATCATAAAGCTGATGGATTTTATTTAGATGATCCATTATGGTCTAAACATATAAAAGGAGGAACATATGAATTGAATGATAATGAATGCATATATGAAAATACAGTTTTAATGTATTTATTTGACAATGGGTATGTTCATAATTATTTAAAAAAATTATTATATCATTTTAATAAAATTGCAACTAATTTTTCTGTTATTCAAAAGGAAATAATAAATGAAAAAGAAAGAACAGTAGTAATTCATTATCATGTGTATGATAAAAATGATGAAAATGCCACATATAAAAATAAAAAAATTATTAAAAAATTTATTTAATTATTTATTTAATTATTAATTTTGTCATTAATTTTGTTTTTGGTTTTGGTTTATTATTTTTGATTTATTTGTTTTGAATTTTTTTATTATTATTTTGTTATTAATAATGTTTTTTGGTTTATTATTTTTTTTTTTTGATTTATTTGTTTTTGGTTTTTTATTATTATTTTGTAAAATTATCAGTAGGTAAAAATTTGAATTCTATAATATTATCGTTATTACTAGATATTATTTTATTTTTTTGTAAAACAATTAATTTAGAATTAGTATTATCACATAAGTTTTGCATGTTATCGATAATAGAATTAATAATATTATTATAATTATCAATATCTTTATCCAAACAATCATTTAATATTAATTTATATGTTGGTGAATTAACAACTGTATTATAAGGTATTTTTAAATCATCTAATACTAATATTTGTTTTAATATTAACTTGATATTATTCATAGGTGAATTATCAAAACAAGTTAAATCAAAACTAGTTTCTAAAGAATTTTTTTTATGAATAATTCTATTATTAAAAGAATCTAAAACATAATCGATAAATTTTGGTTCAGAATCAATTATAATTTTATCTATATTTGATAACATTTCCAAATACATATTTTTGTATAGGTTATTATTATCAGTTATGTTATCCTTATATTTTTCACAGAAATTAAAAATATTATTTCTTAATATTTTATTATTTTCTTCGGTATTATAATATTTTTTATGTAAAAATGTTAGTTCATTACATATTTTATTAATATTAGTTACGTACCTAAATTTTTCTCTAAAAGTTTTTTCTTCTTCTTCTCTAACACGTCTTCTAGACACTAATATGAAATTTTTATCAGTATCTACAGATAAAACGATCATCGGTATTAAATCATTAATTTTAACTTTTTGTATTCTTTTATTTTTTCTAAAATAAAGTTCATATTCAGTAACAAAACCGGAACAATTACAATATTCAGGAAATTTCAGATTTGCGCCTGTATCAGTTAATTCTTCTATTTTTGCCATGATAATATCATTTATTTGAGGATATTTTTCTTTGTAATATCTAATATTTGTTTCGTAAAACATGATATTATTATTATATATATTAATATTTAAATATAATAATGTTAATTATATTATAGATTATTATTTTCAATTTTAATTACGAAAAAAACTAAATTATATTATTTTTAAATATATAATTAATTTAATAAAAACTATATGTTATAATAATTCGTATTATTCAATTTAATACCAAATAATTCTGATCTAGCAACATCCAAATCTTCTTCAGTAGGATAATCAATATTTGTGAAATTATTCATAGGATAAGCCCTGTATATATTTGGTGTCTTTGTTTTATAGAATAATGCATTTTGATCTTGACTTAAATAATAGTTTGTTATATCTGAAACATTGTTTTCGCCGTCAAATAAAAATCTTCTCATATGATATCTCGAAGTTTTTGGATCGGGAAAAGTACATATTTGATAATAATATGTACTTTTGTCATTTAGAAATACTTGATTATCAAAATTTCTATTACTAGTTACAAATGAATATGTTTTTTTTGTTAACATTATATTAAATACTAAAAAAAATAAAAAAAGTAAAAAACAATTATAAATTCAAATACTAAAAAATAAAAAAAAAGTTAAAAAAAGCAATTATAAATTCAAATACTAAAAATTATTTAAACATATGAATAATTATATTTCATTATTTATAAAATTATATTTTAATTTTTTACCTTGTATAGTATCTTTATATCCTTCAATTACTAATTTATCGTGATGAACATCGTGATGACATTTTTTGCATAATATTACTAAATTAGCTTCGTGATTCATGGGTAAATGAGGCTTACTTTTTACAAAACCATTTGAACAATCTTTTTGAAAATTTATATGATGTGTATCTAATAAGCCAATATGATTTTTAATTTGTTCGTCGGTTGGCTTAAATCCACAAATTTGACAAGTATCGACATAAACATTGTTATTGTATTTAGAAACTTTATTAGTTAATATATTTCTTTTGTTAATTAATTTATCTTTTATTTTTGTTACTAATTCCATAAAATTTTTATTTTTAATTATATATTCGGCAACTTTATAACCATATATAGTTTCTCCACATCCTTCTTTTAATATTCTATCATATATCAAAGTATCATTTTGTTCATCTTTCGTTACTGTTAAATGGAATGATTTAACATTTTTTAATTTTTTTATTTTTTTAGCTACATCATGTAAATGACTAGCAAATATAAACGTCGATTTAGTTTCTGCTAATTTCATAATTGTTGCCGTAACGATCGCCGTTCCTGATATTCTGTCCGTTCCTCTACATACTTCATCACCTATAACTAATGTTTTTGGTCCTGTTCTTTCTAAAATAGAATCTAATTCTGTCATTTCTAATGTAAATGAAGATTGACCTTTAAATAAATCATCATTACCATTTATTCTAGCATACAAAGAATCATAAGGACTAAATTCAAAACTAGTAGCTGGAACATAAAGACCACATTGCGCCATTATTATAGATATTCCTATTGCTTTCATTAAACTACTTTTACCTGCCGAATTTAAACCATAAATAATTATTCCATCTAGTTCATTATTATCATTATCAGAATGACCTAAAGATATATCATGAGGTATATATTCAGTATCTTTTCTAATAGCTTCTATAATTGGATGTCTTAATTGTTTTGCTCTAATATATCCATTATTATTATTAACGATATTTGGTTTACAATAATTATATGATACACTAACACTAGCACTAGATTGAATATTGTCGATAATAGTGATATATTTAATAATATTCTTTAATATTTCAGAATACTTTTTATAAAAATATTCTGTTATTAATTTAAACGTTATATTTAAAATTTCGAAATATTCTTCTTGAAATTGATCTAAATTTCCCGATGTAATACCTAATTCACTTAAATATATTTTTGTATTTTTATTACTTAATGAATCTTGATATATTAATTTAGAACAATCAATACTAAATGTATCTGTAATATTTATAATTTTAAGATCTTTTAATGCCGTTTTAAGCATTTCTGCTCTTATTTTAGTAGTTTGTAAATAATGACCACCTTTTTTTACTGATTTAATTTGTATTGGATTGTTTAATTTTGGTATGTATGATGATAATTTATCACGAATATTATAAATTAATGTATTTTCGTAATTTATTTTATTTTCTAAATCAATTATTTTTTTTAAATTATCAATAATATTAATTAAATTAACGTAATCTTTATTGTTAATAATATCAGTATTAAAACAACATTTTTTAAAATTCATTTTGGTAATTTCTTTTATATCGTCATTGAAAAACAATTTAAATTCATTAATAAAATTATTAATATCATTAATATAATTAAAACTAGGAGGTAATTTATTATTTTCTATTTTATTTAACAAAACCAATAATTCTGGTATTTCTATCATCGAATCATATAATTTATGAAATTCATAAGGTTCAATCGTTGCGATAGATAATTTTCTAGATAATCTTTCAATATCAACTACTTTTTTTAATATATTACCAACTTTAATATAAAGATTACCTTCAATAAAAGTTTCTATATTATCATATGATATTTTTAAATCTTCTATTGATAAAATAGGATTATTTAACAAGTGATATAAATATCTATGACCCATTGGTGTTTTGGTATGATTAATTAAATCAAATAAACAATTTATTTTTTTTTTGGCTAAACAATTAATTTTCTGAGTATCATCATTAACTTTAACAATGTTCAATTGTCTAGATGCATCATTACCTAATAATAAATGTTTTGAACATTTAAAAGTAATTGGTAAAAATAAATTTTGCAATAATTTAGAATCTCTTTTGTGTATATAATCTAATAATAAAACTAAACTTAATAATGCGTGAGGTTTTTTTTCTAATTTAAAAGTCTCAATCGAACATTTTGTATTTAAATTATATATTTTTTTTAAATATTCATTAACATAAGAATATTTTTTAAAATTTAAATCATAACTATCATAATATTTATAATTTTTATTTTCTAAATCAAAAAAATTAATAATATATTTTTCATCTATTTTAGATTTATAATCGCTAGGAAAATTATTTTTAGTATGACATATTAATAATTCTTTAGGAACAAAATATCTAATACATCTTAAAGCTTCATCTATTGCATATAAGTTATCATTATCAGTTGATATCACATCATGAACTTCTACTGACCCTGTTGTAATATCTATCGCGGTCATACCACAACATGTAATAGAAGAATTAAATTTTCTAATATATTGTTCAGATAAATATAAATATACAATAAAATTTGATTCTTTTGATAATGGATCTAATAAATAAGTTCCTGGCGTATGTATGTGTGTCACTTCTCTTTTTGGTATTACCCCTTTGATTGTTTTACCTATTTGTTCTATTTCTATCACTGTGTAATTAGCTTTGAGTAATGTTGGCAAATAATTATCTATGTAAATACATAAAAATCCGGCCATATAAATAATATTATCGTTTTTTTTTGTCTTAATAGCTTTCTTAATTTCTAATAAATTTGTAATATTATCTAAATATTCATCATTATTATCTTGAGAATATATTTCATAAAAAGAACCAACTTGCATTAATATTACTGTATTATTAACACCGTATTGTTCAGTATATTTTTTGTAATAATATACATATTCATCCATGTTTAACTATAATTATTTATTCGTTTATAGTTTATGTAATATTTTTTTTATAAAAAAATTTAATTTATTTTAATTATTCGTTATTCGTTTTTTATTATTCGTTTTAACTACGATTTTCACTAATTGCGTATTTTATCATTTTGTATAATTTTTCTTCCATTAATTTTCTGATATAATATTTATTTTTAGGTAAATTAACCCATGAAACCGTTGATTCATTAACATATCTACTTAATAATCTTAAAAGTGTATTGTCAGATAATACATATTTTTCAATAAATTTAATTTTATTTTCTGTATCAACACTACTATCTTTATCTACATTTCTAGGGTTATATTCAGATAAATTAGATAAGAAATCAACTTTGCCATTATTAACTTTTAAATAATTTAAAATATCACGTGATTCATTATATAACCATTTGTCTAGCATAATATTTTTAAAGTATTTAACTATTTTTTTTCTCATAACTGGATCTTGATTTAAATCGTTAGGTTTATTATAATAAATAGGATAAGTTACACTAGGAACCCAAGGTTTGATAAATCGATCGCTAAATACTACAGGAACCGCAACATCAATACTTATGATAGGGCTATCAGTAAGAGGACTATAAAAAGGATCATTATAATATGGATTAATTGGTGAATATGTAACAGGACCATAATAGGGCATAACACCACCTTTTTTATTCTTAGAAGATTTATTTTTTTTATACATTATACTATATATTATATTAAATATTTTAAAATATTTAAAATAAAAAAAAATATTTTAAAAATAAATTAAGGTAAAATATATTAAATAATATAGTTGCGAAACTACTTCGTAGTCAAGTAGTTAAGTAGTTGCGTAGTAGTTGCGAAGTAGTTGCGTAGTAGTTGCGAAGTAGTTGCGAAGTAGTTGCGTAGTAGTTGCGAAGTAGTTGCAAAGTAATTACATAATAATAAAATGAATTATTAGGTGGTATATATTTATTATATACTTGATATATTTATTATAAATATATTTATTATAAAAATATTTATTATAAATATATTTATTATAAAAATATTTATTATAAAAATATTTATTGTAAAAATGTTTATATGAATATTTTTAAGAAACAAATATTTGTGTTTTGTTATAATATATTTTGGATTTATTATTTTTATACTGATAGGTATTTCAAGATATTTTTTGTTATAATATTGATAATAAAAATATTAATATAAGTGTATATAATATACACTTATGAATATTATTGCAAATAATGAGTTTTTAATTAATAAAAATCTTGCTGGTTATCCTTCAACTATAAAAGAAACTCAATGTATAGACTATTGTTACCATCAAAATTCACTAAATAGAAGTTTTAGATATGTTAATAGTAAAAATAAACTAAATGCTAGTTCATGTTATTATATCAACAAAATTGAAATGGGCGATAGTAAAAAAAATAATAAACCTAATGACAGTAAACATAATGATAGCAAACATAACGACAATAAACATAATAAATATGTTAATGAAGAGTTTCCGCGTTATAAATTAAGATTAGCTGAATGTGATTATAAAAACATTAATTATAATTTTACAAATAGTCCTTTACAACCTTGGGCTGAAATTTTAAATACCCATGATTTTTTAGATTTTGTTTATAAAATAGTTAATTATGATTCATATATTAATTTTTTAGGGGATCAAAATATACCTTTATTGACAAAATTACGTGTAACTAATGCATGTTACCAAATTCAAATGAAACTGTTTCTTATATCAGACGTGATAGTCGAGTTTTACATGCAATTAATTAAACAATTTTGGATTGATGATTTATATGATTATTTTTATAGTTTCATATTTATAGAAATTACTGATAAAGAACAAAATATATATATAAAAAAATCTGATCAAGAACGAAAATACTATAAAAAAGAAAAAATTAATTATTTTATTAACAAATTTGCAAATAGAAGTAGAATTTATGATTATGTGTCAAAGTATAACGAATATTATAGTGAAAAAATAATACAAATGAAAGATGAACCCTTTTATTTCATTTCTCAAAAAAAATATTATTTTGATTACATAAAAAAAAAAATAGATAATATTATTACTTTTTCTGAAAATTAATTTAACAAATTTGTTTAGTTTATCGAATATTTTTTATTAATTTATCATTAAATAGCCAATTTCTTGTTCATTTAAATTATCAATAAATGATATTTTGTTTTTAGCTAAATAATATATTTCTTTTTCTAATGTATTCGCAAAATAAACTATATATTGCAATGCAGGCGTTAAAGAACCAACGCGATATATTCTACCTAATATCTGTTTTAATTCTATTCCTGAAAATGAATTGGATATTAAAGAAACGCGTTGTTTGCCATGTAAATCATGTAATCCTATAGATTCACCGCCTATTTTTGAATTACATATTAATAAATTTATTTTATTACTTTGAAAATCATTAATTAATTCATCTCTTTTTTCTATTGGCGTCTTTCCATATAATATATTATCTGTTCCTAACAATTTTGCTATTTTCATAATGGATTCAGTATAATTTAAAAATATTACGACATTTAAACCATCATCGATAAAATCTTTTGCTATTTTTGCTAAAGGTTCTGTTTTATATTTTTCTAATATAACCCTTATTTTCATAATATTTTGAATATCATTATTTTTCATTGTATAATAATTATCATATTCTTCTATTAAATTATTATCTAAATCAATAGGTAATGGTATAACATTATTTTTTGGGAATCTGTCTCCTAATTCCAAAATTGACATTTTTGCTCCTTTATCAGGATATATTTTACTAGTTAAAGAACTAATTAATGGCTTTATTAACATTCTATTATCTTGTTCTAATAAATTATTTATCCATTTCCTACCAACATTTAAAGGATTATATAAATTTAACATGTATCCAAAAATAGCAAAATCTTGAGCACGGGCTGAAATTGTAGCACTTAATAATAATACTTTGCCTTTATTTTTTGTAGATAATAATAATTTACCATGCAAAGTTTTAGAATTTTTGCATTTATGAGCTTCGTCGAATATAAATATTACTTTTTTATTTACATTCCATTTAAAAATACCATGATTTATATCTAAATAAGGACATTTTTCTAATTTACCATTTTTTAAATATTTACCTTCTATTATTGCATCATAATTAATTATAAATAAAGGTTCTACATTAAAATAATCTAAAACCATTTTCCAATAGCTAATTGCCGTTTTTAAACAAATAATTATAGCCTTATAATCTTCTTTTTTTTTTAATAAAGCTCCAGATACATACGTTTTACCCGTTCCAGTATCTGAACCATTTAATATCACATCATTATATTCAAATAATGTTAGCATTTCGTATAAATTACATAATTGATAATCATGTAATTTTCCTGTTATATCTTCATCAATATTAAATACATCATTCCAATTAGCTTCTTGATTATCAATTATTGTATCAATTATATTATTTACTTTATTTTTATTAATAGGCATTTATAATATAATTAAATTACTTAAATTTAAATAAAATTATATTTTTTTTCATTTTTATTTATTATTTAAATTTCGTTAATAACATAAGCAAAATAATCCAATATCATATTCTTATTTAAATATTTTTTATATTTTTTGTAAGCATTTTTTGCAATTTTTTTACATTCCCTATCATGACTTTGACACCATTTAATTTTTTCTACTAAATCAGACAAATCAGGTTTGACTGATACGTGATCAACCATATTTTCTAATAATGGAAAAAACCATAAATCTGCCGTTTCAGGACGAATAGATTCTATTTTTAAAATTAATACTTTCATTTTCATCAAATAAATATATCTTGCTGCCGCACAATGACCATCTACATAAATAATATATTTAATTTTCATTTGTTCAGACATTGGAACAAATTGCGCCAAACTAAAACCTAATTTATCTTTTTTTGGAAATGTTACAGGTTTATCAGAAGATATTTTTTTATCTCTAATATTCCAAGTTACTACACCTGCATCTAAAATACTTTTATCATTTAATTCATTAGATAATTTAGCTAACATAAATCTTTGATTACTTTCTATAGTTGGCCCTCCTGTTCCTGAACCTCTAAAAAAGGCGTATGGTTTTTTATCATCCCATTTAATATTTTTATATTTATAATAATTAGAATCTGCATATTTATCAGACGGATTATCAGATAAAGGGATTAAACCTGTTGCTGTATCCCAATCATCAGTACTAGGAATTAATACGTCCGCAAAAGTATTAGAACTAAAAAATGAATAAATAGGAATAAAACCTTTACCAATATATTTTGATGGTATTTGTGTTTTTTTAGGAAATAAAAATTCATATGGTTCAGTCAAATCTGCCCTAAGTTGAGGATAATCACGTTTATTTATAAAAAATGACTTGTTTTTTACTTTCTTCGTAGTCGTCAAAAAATATAACATGTCCACTATCGATGTTACCAAATGTTGTCCCCATAATGTTTGACCTAATTCATTATCAAACATATGACCATTACACCACCATTTATTTAATGGAATAACATTTTCCCTTCTATAATATTTTCTTTTATAATGATAATATTGTTTATCATTTACTATATTACCATTTTCACCTTCAAAAGTTAAATACTTACTCCAATTATTAGTATAATCAGGATTAACAAAAATTATAAATTGCTTTACTTGATTATTTTCTATTCTACAATAAATACCACACCTCATATGATAATATAAATAATGAAGGGTATTTAATATACGATCTTTTAAAGGATTATTAGGTAAATATATACTTTTTTTAATTTGTATATTCTCAATTATTTTATCAAATTTATCGGGTAATTTTATCGGATTTTCTATATCGTCTTCTTGTGTAATACCTGATAATATTATTTCAGTTAATTTATTATAATCGGTTATAATAGGATAATCTATTAATTTACCGACATCATCCGGAAAATTTTGTATAAACGTTTTACATTCGTCAGATGTATAAAATTTTGGTATGGTTTTTATATTATATTCCTCAAATTCATATTTTTTATCATATTCTTGTTTTCTAATTTTTTTACTCATTGTATATATAATGTATTAATATTTTTCAAAAAATAATTCTAATAAGAAATAATTAATTCTAACAATCAAGATATCAATAACTAATATTTTCAGTATCTTTGGTATCTTTTGTATCTTGTTTTGGTATCTTGTTTTTAGTATCTTTGGTATCTTGTTTGTTAGTATTTTTAGTATCTTGTTTTTAGTATTTTTAGTATCTTGTTTTTAGTATCTTTGGTAGCTTGTTTTTAGTATCTTTGGTATCTTGTTTTTAGTATCTTTGGTAGCTTGTTTTTGGTAGCTTGTTTTTGGTATCTTGTTTTTGGTATCTTGTTTTTGGTAGCTTATTTTTGGTATTTGATAGCTTGTTTTTGGTATCTTGTTTTTGGTATCTTGTTTTTGGTATTGTAGTATTTTGTTTTCTAGTATTTCTGGTATTTTTAGTATTTTTTAGTATCTTAATTTATATCTTAAATTATAATATAATTAATGGCGAAATATTTTAAATTTTCTCAAATTTTTATTAACGAAATTAATACAAATGTCATTAAAAAAGAATTTCCTATTTTAAATAATTCAGATTCTAAATTATTATTAACATATTTAATTGATATATTGGAATTAATAGTTATAAAATATTCTTTTCGACATATCAATTACGAGAAGGTTTTGAAAAAAAATTCATATGAAGATATTATAGGATGTTTATATATGTTATTACCTTTTTTAAACAAGGAAATAAAAAGCACGAAATTAATAAAAAATATCCAAGATATATATACATTACGACAAGATAATGAAACTGATTTATTAAAACAAATTGAACCTGAATATATTTATTCAAATTTACAATATGGTAGAATAGATAGGACAACTAACAAGGAAATTAATTATCATTTAGAACATTTGCATAATAATTATGTATTATTAAAAGAAACTATTATTAACACGGCAAATAAATTATATGTTAATTGGATAGATGTATATCCTATACCATGTGACCATAAATATTTTCAAAGTTTAGAATTATTTAAAAATACAAAAAAAGTTTTCGAAAAAAAACATTTAGGTGGCGTTCCATATTATGATCCTTTTTACGATAATGAGAGTAATGTAAATGTATTGGCACAATTATATGCTAAAAATTATGCTGGTTTAGATATTTCAAATATTTATAATACACTAAGAAATGATTTATATTCACAAATCCAAGATATAAAATGGTTAATATATGATGTAAAATTTGATTCCAAACAATTAGATATTATAAAATTAGTATTTGATATAAATAATAATAAAATATTCGAAGATTTACAAAAATATGAAAATAATACAATAACGATATATGAAATATTAAATTTAATTTTACCTCTTGGCAAAATAATTGAGGCTAATAATTTTTATAATGATCCTGTTAAATGGCATCAAACAGAAATGCAACAATCATTTAAAAATAAAATTATGGAATTAAAACATTACAAATCACAAAATACAACAGATTGTATAAAAAAAATAATAATATATATTACAAAATTTTTTGATTCGTATAATAAAAATAATGACGAGTATATTAATAATGGATATGTAAAATTACCTGAAACGATGAAAAAAGAGGTAAGAATAAAAAATTATGAAATTACTGAAAATAATATGGATAATATTTATAAAACTGTTCAAAAAAGTTTCTCAAGTATTCGTGATGAATGGTTATTTAATTATATAGCATATTGCCTATTTAGATTTAAAAAAACATGGTATGGTTATAAAATTGAGCGAGATAATAAAATTGATGTAATAGTTCATAACGCCGTAAATTTTAAATTAACCTTTAAAAATTTTTATAATTTTACAAAAGCAATAGTTTCGTATGATTCAAAATATAAAAAAAGAAAACAAGAAAAAAAACAAACTAAAAAAAGGACGTTTGTACAATATGAATATTTATGGAGATCAATCGAAAAAAAAGAAAAATTAGAAATATTAAGTAAAATTAATGATAATTCAAAAGAACAATGGTTTAATATTACTAATAATATTTTATTAGTTCATGATAATTTATTAGGTATTAAAAATAAAGAAACTGTTAATACAATCATGCAACTTATTAAAGAAAAGATATATGATAACATAACACGAATAATTTTTGAGACTATGACCTTTAACGGTATTTTGAGTATATACCAACCTGATTTCAAATTTACTCAAAATAAAAGTAATTATAGTGAATTAATAGAAGAAAAAATAAAAAACTTTAAGAATAATAAATTATTAGAAAATTGTTTTTATTATCTAAATAATAAAAAATACACTGGCATGAAATTTAATTATTATAATAAAAATACGGCAAGTTTAGAACAAAAAGAATATTTAGAATATATGACTACGACACATTCAAAAGAAAAATATGGTTCTTGGAATGAAGTATATGCAATGAACTGGATATCTCAAATATTATTTTATCATAAATATTTAAATAATAGGGTAATTTATGTTACTGGAGGAACTGGAGTAGGTAAATCAACACAGGTTCCAAAATTATTATTATATTGTTTAAAATTTTTAGATTATAAATATGAAGGTAAAATAATTTGTTCTCAACCTCGTATTCCGCCAACTAAAAAATCTAGTGAAACTATTTCAGGTCAATTAGGAGTTCCTATAAAAGAAACTTCTAAAATTACTTTAGATGATATAGAAACCAATAATTATTATGTTCAAATGAAATATGCTAAAAAAAAAGAAATACACGTAAAAAATACAAAAAATTTAACTTTGACAATTGCAACAGATGGTATTATTTATGAAGTTATAAAAAATAATCCATTATTAAAAAAGAAAATATATACAAATAATACTTTTCAATATAAAGAAGATAATGAGTATGATATTGTATTAATAGATGAAGCTCACGAACATAATAAAAATATGGATATGAGTTTGACATTGTTAAATTATTCATTATATCATAATAATTCAATTAAATTAGTTATTGTTAGTGCTACTATGGACAAAGATGAACTAAAATATAGAAGATTTTTTAGAAATATTAATGATAATTTAATATATCCACACAACGTAATAATAAGAGAACATCAATTAGACCGTATTAATGTTGATAGAAGAATACATATTTTTTCACCTATAGCAACCAATGCAACACAATATGAAATAAAAGAAACATATGATATTAAGGTTGATGATATTTATAATTTGGTTAATGATTTAATTCGAGAAAATAAAGGAGATATTTTAATATTTCAACCTGGAGTAAATGAAATACACAAAATGGTATCAAAATTAAATGAAATGACACCTGATAATGTTATTGCAATACCATATCATGGGAATATGGATACCAATAAAAAAAGTTTTATAGAAGATTTAAATGATGAAAAAAGGGCGCAAATTATATATCCAAAAAATGTTGAATACGATAATAAATTTATAGATAAAAAAAGTATAAAATATGTTCCTCAAGGAACATATACTAGGGTAATTATTGTTGCAACTAATTTAGCAGAGGCTTCTATTACTATTAATTCATTGAAATATGTAATAGATACAGGAACAAGAAAAGTATTAGATTATAATTATTATACTAGGACTGATAAAGTTGTTAAATCTTTTATAACTGAAGCTAGAAGAAAACAACGTAAAGGTCGTGTAGGTCGTAAAAGTTCTGGCAGTGTATATTATACATATAAAGAAGGCGAAATGTATGATAATGTTGATAAATATGATATAACTACAACAAATTTAGCATCATTATTATATTCTTTATTAAAAAATTGCGATGATGTTAATTTAATAATGAATTTAGACATTAATAATATTCTAATAAATAATAAAAATACTGATATTAATTTTATTAAAAATATGGTTAATCGTGATATTTATAAAATAATCAAAAAACAATATTATTATAAAAATAGTAATAAAGTAAATATTATAAATTATTATGGCAATAATAAACATTATGATTATATTAATAATATTGAACCACATAAAAGATTTATAACAGGTTATCAACTTGATACAATTAACGATAAAAATTGTTCATTTTATATTATTCATCCTGATGAAACGATTATTTATAGAAATATACTTGGCAATATTGTAAAATGTGATGAAATGAATTTATATAATGAAAGAACAAAATTATTAAAATCAGATAAAATTAAATATTCATGGAATTATTTGATAGAACTAAATACTGTATATAAAAAAGATAAGGATATTTGTAAAACTGTATATGGTCAATTATTTTTTGATATACTTAAAAATAATAAATTCTTCGTCGGCGAAGAAACTGAAAATGAAAAATTAGAATGGGTAAATATGATTTTATATAGTTCAAATATAGGTTGTTTAAAAGAAATAATACAAGTTCTAACATTTTTATATGTAGCCAAAATATCATTAAAAAATATGGCTTTCCAAACTAGTATAAAAAAAAATAATACTGATTATTTAATAAAATTATTAAATTTATATAAAAATGATTATGGAGATATAACAAGCATTTATGATATTACTAACGAAATAAATACAAGTTTTAATATTAAAATGGATTTAAATATTAAACAAGAAGATGTAACGCAAAAAATTATAAAAGCCAAAAGTGATTATTTTAATGGCAAATTATTAGATAAACAAATATTTAATATTTTCAATAAATTAGATACACAAGGTATATTAACCAAAAATATTGATAAATTAAGCAACTTGGAACTTGAAAATATTAAAGAATTCTTTATAAATATTCAGAATATTAAACAAGAATATGATTATGATAAAATATATGATTGGTGCAAGTCTCATTATTTAAACGTTTCAACAGTTAAAAATTATATTTTATATTATAAAAAATTTACTAATAATATCACAAATATATTATTAAATAACGAATATAAAAGTATTATTAATAAAAATATTATAAATAATTTAAATCCTAAACAAAAAATAATTAATACATTCCTTTTTAGTTCAGGATACAAATTACTAATAAATTATCATCCTGGTTTCTTATATGCTTATTTTCCAATGATAGATAATTCTGAAAACTTATTAAAAATAGATTCAGTAAATAATATGCCCTTAACTTTTGCAAGAAATTATAATAATTATATTTATGCTGAATCATTAGATCCATTTGATAAAAAAATATCGTTAATAATAAATTTAACACCAAAAATAATCCAAGAAAATGTACCTTTTATTTTTTCACCAAGTAAAATAAAATATAATTATTCTTTAAAATATACTAATTTAAAATATTATAAAGATATTATGACAACTTTTTATAATGATATGTTAAGATCATATTCTAGTCAAATCTACTTGACATTAATGAAAATACATGATCAAGATAAATTATTTGTCGATTCGATTAAAAAATATATAGAACACCAAAAACAAATTTTAAATAACAAATAAAATTTACAAATATTATTTCCATATTAATTCTACATTTTTTTTTTTATTATTTTATTTTTAATTTTTTGTTTTAATTTTTGTTTTATTTTGGTTTTGGTTTTTCGTTTTGGTTTGTTTTGCCTTGATTTTGGTTTTTAGTTTTGGTTTTGGTTTCGTTTTTGTTTTTTTTTTTGGTTTTATTAAAAAGTAATATAATATATTTTTGGTAATTTATTATGTTATTATAAAAATATATTATAATGAATCCTGAATATTGGGGTAGCTCATGTTGGAAATTTTTGAATTGTGTAGTGTTAAACTATCCAAAATATCCTAGCGAATATGATCAAATTAAATATAAAAACTTTTTTACTTCTTTACAATATGTAATACCTTGTAAATTATGTTCTGATAATTACTTGAGACATTTATATGATAAACCATTAACTAAAGAGGTTTTGAGTTCTAGATATAATTTATTGTTATGGTTAATAGATATTCATAATGAAGTTAATAAAGAAAATAATAAACCTATATTAAAATATGAAGATGCAATAAATTATATGTATAATGATTATGATAATTTTATGAATAATGACGATAGTAATAATAATATAACATTGTATATAATAATAATAATAATTTTAGTTTTATTATTTGCATTTATTTATTATAAATTTAAATAAAAAAAATTTTATATCACATTTAAATATATGAAAAACAATAAATTTCATTTAATTAGTGGAGACAAAATTATAAGACTAAGACCAAAAAAAATTATTGTTCATGGTTCTAAATCTAAAACTCAAACAAAAAAAAAGTCAAAAAATAGTATTCGTCCTAGAACAATAAATGGATCTAGACAAATTACGGGTTCTAGAGCAAGTAAGGATATTACTAATGGTCGCTCTAAAAGAAGATCATATGCTGAAAATAATAGTTCTAGTTCTAGGTCAAGTTCTGAACCCCCTAGAAATAGAAGAAGTTCTAGAAGAAGTTCTAGAAGAAGTTCTAGAAGAAGTTCTAGAAGAAGTTCTAGAAGAAGTTCTAGAAATAGGAGAAATTCTAGAAATAGACATAGTTCTAGTTCTAGTTCTCATCACAAACATCATAATCATAATCATAATCATAATCATCATAATTCAAGTTCCGCATCATCTATAAATAGTGTTCCTAATATAAATACAAATGATGCAAATACTTCTATATCTTCTCATGGTTGTAAAAATTGTTATCCTGAAAAGAGATTCAATCAAAATATAGTTCCTAATAATCCTTATGGTTTATATAGTAAAGGATTACCTCATGATTCTGATGGATATGTTTATAGAAATGCATTTATACAATTTTATAAGGCATTAAAAAATCAAGATGTAGATATTTTAAACAACGTTACCTTAGGAGGAACATTAAAATTAACTGATTTGAGTGCTGCTTGGAGTAAAGATACCCCTAAAATAGTATGTAGGCAAAAATTTAGATTACCTAAATTGGATACTGCTACTTTTGGTGCTGAATTAGTAGAATTATATTGCATGTCTACCGTAAGGGACGTATCATTTGTTGATTATTCTACTAATGGTCAAATTACAAATTGTATTAATGACATGTTATTATTGACAGAATATTCAGGACCATTACTTAGTGCAAATACTATATTTAGAGGGCAAAGTTCTGGTGATTTAGTAGGACCTTATATTTCACAATTATTATATTTGGATTATTTAGAAGGAGGTGTAACATATCAACAATTATATGCCCCTCAAAATAATATTGATTATATGGTAACATTACCTAACGCATTATCTTGTATTAATGGAACTGTTAATGAAGTTTTAGCCCCTTTATTACCATTAAGATATATTATTAACGGTCGTGATTTAGCTTCATATGTTCATAGAGACGAACCATTCCAAGCATTTTTTAGGGCAATGTGCGTAATATACAAACAAAATATACCTTATAATACTGGTTTCCCTACTTTCCCTTCTAGTGCAGGTTTTGTAAATATTGGTAAAGCCGATGTTCAAACTTGTTTAGGTGAAGTTACAAGATTAGCATTATTAGGTGCATGGTGTCAAAAAATAAGAGCTTTATTTGCTAGACCTGAGGAAGTTGGAGTTATGGTTCATCGTGTTAAAGCCGGATTAAATACATTATTAAATCCTATTATTAATCAAGAAATATTAAATAATCCAATTTTAAATGATATATTTGCTAATTATGCAACTTATTTATTACCTCAAGCTTACCCTGAAGGAGCGCCTACTCATCCTTCATATCCATCAGGTCATGCTACTATTGCTGGCGCTTGTATTACAGTTCTTAAATACTTCTTTAATGGTCAATGGCCAATGGCATTATTACAACCCGATAATGTTGGTGCCAATTTAGTTCCATCAGGATTTAATTCTACTTTATCAGGAGAATTAGATAAATTAGCTAGCAATATTGCTTTTGGTAGAAATTTTGCTGGTATTCATTATCGTATGGATGCTATTGCTGGTATCCATTTAGGAGAACTTATTGGCCTAAATTATATTAGAAATCACGTCAAAAAATATCCTTATAAAATAAGTATTCAAATAACCTTATATAATGGTTCATCTTCTTATATTACTAATTAAAAAAAATATGATATTATATGACATAATATGATATCATATGACATAATATGATATGATATTATTTTATTATTCTGTTTTCATTACTATTTTTTGTTGTTACTATTATTATATTCCTATTTTGTAGCTGACGTTATTTTTTTTTTTATCTACTTGTTTCATATCTATTTGACCATTTGCTAAACCATAACCAAAACTAGATAAAAATGAACATATTATACAAAATACAACACATCCAACAATCATACCATATATTAATTTAATATAGTAATAACTCATAGTTCCATAAGCAACAACTTTAATAGGTGTTTCTGCTTGCTCATATAATTTATTGGCATCAAAATTAAAAGACATATATTATTAAAAAATAAAAAATATTTTAATTATTAATAATTAATACTTTTATATAATCAAATGATATATGAAATTATTAATTATTAATAATTAATACTTTTATATAATCAAATGATATATGAAATTAACCAAAACTTCATTACGAAATTACAATGATATATTGATGTTCATTAAACAAAATAAACAATGTGATAAATTTCTAGATAATATAATAAATAATATGATAAGTTACATACCAAAAAATTATTATGATTTATTAACTGTTTTTAATGAATGGTTTAAAAATAATAAAATCAAAAAACAATCCGGTCATTATGATCCAAAAAAAGATTATGATAAAATTAATTTAATAAATATTAACACAATAAACTATAAAAAATTTATTAAATTGGACAAATATATATTTACTAATTTTGATTGTTTTAAAATAAATTTTGATTTATATATTTATTATGATTCCTTAGTAATTAATAATTCTAGTATTGATAAATATATTACCTCATTTATTTTCAGAATTTTTTCAATCACATATTTAAACATCGATAATGAAAATTTTGTTATTTTAAACAAAGTATCTATAAAATTATTTTTACATGATTCCAATAGAACTACCTATTTAAAAGTCAATAAACAAAAAGATATTATCGAAGAAATTAATAATATTAGTTATCAAGGTTGTTATAATTGTGCTTCTGGGTATACTATGAAGCATAAAGAAATAAATATAGTATGTACTAGATTACCTGAAATATTTGGTTTATTGACACATGAATTATTACATTTATATGGTATGGATTTGTGTAATTGGACATTTAAGAATGGTTATTATAACATGATTGATCCTAAAACTAAATTTGTACAAATAATAAAACCAATAGAAATGAAATATAATATTAATAACATAATATTATATGAGGTATTTTGTAATACTAATGCAACAATATTACATACTTTATTTAATACTTTTGAAATATTTAAGAATAAATTTACAATAGAAAAATATAAAAAATTATTAAAAATAGAAATACTATATTCAATATATCATAGTGCAAAAATTATTTATTTTTTAGGTTATAAAGATTTTAGTTTTTTTGAAACTGATAAAGTATTTTATTATCAGAAAGCGGCATTATTTGAATATACTATTATGAGGTCATTTTTATTGTTAATTGATTATTTAAATATATTTAATAAAAATCAATTATTTAGTTTAAATAATAATACAAATTTAAAATGTGTTGTTAACGATTTATCTAATTTGTTGTTAAACAAAAGTAAAAAATATTCTAATATATATGAAATGTATAAATATATATTTAATTGGTTCATGACATTTATTGAAAAAAAAAAATATAATTTACAAAATATGGAATATTTTTGTATTGATGTGCAACATTAGTTACGAACTCGATTTGATTTTATAATTTGATTTTATAATTAGATTTTATAGTTTTTTATGATTTGATTTTATTATTTTTAATAAACATTAACAATTTCGCTAGTTCTATGTGAATTTGGTTTAACACGTTTATGTTTTTTTGATTTATTAGGTTTAACTGTTCTAAAACCTTCAGTAGTCGTAGTATCCGTATTAGTATAATAAATTAATCCACCAATAGATGAACTACATGAGCAACATATACAACATATAATTATTATAACAATAACTACGATTATCCAAGTATTTGAACCTGAATCGGTAATTCTAGTAATTGGTATTTTAAAATTTCTATACCCGCCATCAAACATATCAGAAAACATTTAATATATTTATTTAAAAGAAAAAAATTATATAACTAAGTAAAAAAACATAATTTAAATAAATTTTATTTAAACAATAATAAATTATAACTAGAATAATGAATTTTTAATAAATAAAAATTGATAAAATAAATTATTATATTATATTTAAATAATAAAATATTATAATATTATATGCTAAGTCCTAAAGATATTGATCTCGTAATATATCATGCCAAATGTATAGATGGTTTTGCTTGTATATTGACAATAGATTTATATAATAGAGAAAATTTAACTGATGATGATAAACAATTAGAATATGTGGCGGTTAATCATAATAATTATATAATACCTGATGTTAAGAATAAAAATGTATTGATATGTGATTTTTCTTATAATTATGATATTACTATGTCAATAATTAAAGATGCAAAAAATGTATTAATAATAGATCATCATGATACGGCTCAAGACAATTTAAAAAATATACCTGATGAATGTAAAATATTTGATATGACACATAGTGCCGCCGTATTAACTTGGAAATATGTTTTCCCTAATAGAAAAATACCTTTATTATTTCAATATATTGAAGATCGTGATACAGGTAAAAATTCTATGGAATTTACTAACGAATTTTTTGTTTGGTTTTCTACTATACCTCAAGCTTTTGAAACTTTTTCAAGATATTTAAATGATAGTATGTTGATTAAAATGATAAATAATTATGGTAAAATATATTATAAACAATATTCTTATTATATAAATGGTTCCGCTGAACATGCAAAACAAACATTTATGAAAATACAAGTTCAAGATGATGTTAAATATTATTTTGTTGGTTATCATAATCAAACAAATTTTAAAACTGATGTAGGAAATGAAATTGTGGTAAAATATCCTAATATAGATTTTTCAGCTACTTATAGTATGTCTGATAATAGTGATAAAACTAAGTTTGCTTTAAGATCAGATGAAAATAGTACAAATGTTGCAAAAATAGCAGAATTATTTGGTCATGGAGGTAAAAAAAAAGCAGCAGGCCTAGTTATTAATTGTACTACTAGAAAATTAATAAAACAAGATTTAGATAAACAAATATTTATCACTACTATCACAGAAAATCCAAATTTATACAATAACTTGGTAAATTTAAAAATTACTAATATATTAGGTCATAATGTTGCACATCTTAACACTTTTGCTTGTTATATCGAATTGGCAAATTATTTAATGCAAATTCGTGAAGGTTGCCAGATCCAACAAGCAATTTATATTTATAATAATAATAATAAAAATCAAAAACATAATATAAATAACGATATATTAGCTGTAGATATGGCATTAGTATATTATTATGATAATAGAAAAAATATAAAATTACATTATGTATCAAAACTAGACAAAAAAAAATCATTTGATATAAAAAATAAATTTTTGGAGTTATTGAATTAAACATCATTATTATTATAATCGTAATAAGATGTTTGCCTTTCATCATCATCATAAATTGTTTGCCTGTCATCTTCGTAATAAGATGTTTGCTTTTTATCTTCGTAAGTTGATAAGTTATCATATGTAATATAATCAAAATTTTTTTTTATTAAATAATCATAAAAATTACCCAATTTTGTAGTTAACAAGTTTAATATTTTGCGCCTATATTTTATGATATTAGCGATCGCAATAATGGATATAATTATGGTAATTTTATTATTTCTAAAAATTTTGGTCATGATTATTGTTATTATTATTTAATTGATATACATAAACATATTTATAATTTTTTTTTTCAATTTTTATTGCGTTTATATATAAATAATAAAAACACAATAAATATTATTATTACAATGTCAATAACAAACGATCCAGAAATATTTAATCAAAAATTTGTATGTTTATCAATTGTTTTACCTAGACCAGGTGATGAAGATAAAATTAGTGCTATTAAAATCAGAGGTGTATATGAGACTGAAGAAGAAGCAAAAAAACGAGCTTTAGAATTACAAAAAATTGACCCTTATTTTCATATATTTATTGGTGATGTAGGAAGGTGGTTACCATTAGATCCTGCGCCAGACAGGGCAAAAAATCAAGTATATTATGAGAAAGAATTAAATGATTTGATTAATGGTGAAGTTGAACAAGTAAATGAAATTAAATTACTCGAAGAGAAAAGACGTAATGATTTAGTATTGGCAGCCCAAAAAGAAAAAGCAGAATTAGAAAAAAAAAGAAAAGAAGGCCAAGTAACCGAATTGTTTGAAAATGTTGATCCTATTACAAGTTCTATAGAAACTAGCGACAAACGAGAAAAAAAGATTTTAAAAGCCGATGAATTACTAGAACAATTCGAAAAAATAGAAAAAGAAGAACAAGAAGAAAAAAAGAAATTAGAAAACTTGGAACAAAGTATTAAAAATAAAGAAGTTAAATTAAATGAATTTGAAGCAAATCTAGAAAAAATTAAACAATTACAGAAAAAAATGCAAAAGAAAAACTAAAGATATTTGATATTAATCTTTTATTTATTATTATTATTTTTTTTTTATCATAAAAATCAAAAAAAAATTGAAAATATTTTTTTTTAAACAAATCCATTATATTATGTTTTAACATAACCAATCACGACAACAAACAACGATTACAACATGAATTCAGACAACAAGAACCTGCGATTAGAATTAGTAGGAAAAGAAAGTTGGGGACGCTCTGTCACTAATTTTGCTATGCAACATTACAATTGTACAATGGCATCCTCTAATTGTGCTCAAGCCATCAAGTATTTTGAACAAAACAAACAGAAAATTAATTTGCGACATGAAGGTGAAATTTTGATTTTCAAAGACTTGGAAGGCAATCTCTTTGCTCTATATTTTTTTCAATATGCCGGCAAGCAATGATAAATGTTATTTGCTAGAACCTAAACATAAAAATTATCGTTATTACAGGATAGAAGAACAACATTTTTACGAGATTTCTCCTGAATGCGTAAAACATGTTTCTGGAAACAAATTTCATCCTCTTATTTCAAATTGGACCAATAAATTTGCAAGAAAATTTTCTTCTTAATATTTTTTTATGAATAATTTATAATAAAAAAAATTAATTATTATTTTTTTATTATTATAATTTTTTAGTAATGTTAATTGTTTGTTTTTTGTCAATTTTATTCAAGTCAATAATTTTATCAACTGTATTCCATTTACTATTATAATTATCATTATGATATTTAACATATTGTTTATTACCAACCATAATAGCTTTATTAGGTTTGTCAGCTTTATACCAAAAAATATTGTCTAATAAATTACTACTATTGGATTTATTATTTATTACCAAAGCTCCAAAATCTTGAGTTAAAGAATCATATATTTGTCTAAATACTTGTAATGACGGAAATACACCGGCAAAATGTTCATATATTTTCCGTTGTTCGTTAATTTTATTACATCTTAATAAAAATACATAATCAAATTGTTCTCTTAATTCCGGATCAACACCCAACGTATTTTGCATAGTCAAAATAAACATTAACTTTGAATGTCTTCCATTCATTAATATTTCTCTCATCCATTTATCTTTTACCCATTCTTTTCTAGATGCTAAACAATCGTCCATAACTAAAAATGCTCTAGGATCTACAGATAATCTTCTATTTACATAATCCGCATGTTTTTTAATCATGCTTTTTTGCCTTGTAAATATTCCTTTAATAAAATCACTATTATATTCGTAATGAACATATAAATCAGGTATCAAAGTTCCGTAAAACCCCGTTAATTCGTCAGTTGGACAAATAATAGAACCAACGGGTATATCTTTAAATTGATATAATAAAGACCTTACTATCCAACTTTTTCCACTCCCCCTTTTTGCTATTAATAATATTGTTGCATATTGAACCATTTTTTTTATAGGAAAAAACTTTACTGGTAAAGTTGCTTCACCACAACATAATGCTTTAATTGCTTTTTTTGTTTTATTTGTTTTTTCACTTTCTTTACTCGACATATATTATTTTATAATATTATTTTAAATCGTTTTATATCACATAAAATTATTTAAATTTTACCTCTGTCTAAATATAAATCAACATCCTCGGGTATTTGGACATTATTAGTAGTCATATATTTATATTCTGGTATTTGATTTAAAGGTTCTTCTAATATATTTTTTATATTCCTATTATTATTAATTTCTGTTGTAACTGTTTCTTTTATCATATTTTGTTTCATTTTATTTTGTTTCATTTCTTTTGTTGGTTTATTTTGTTTTATTTGTAGTTTTGAATTTATTTCATTAGATTCTACGTGTTCTCTATTGTTTTTATGTATATTATCATATAACATTTCCTTATTATTTTTATTAGTTAATATAGTATCTACTATAAACCATGAAACTATAAAAGTAATTGCCGTTATTAAACCTATATTTAATGGAGTGTATATTTGGTTGTCTATTTTATTCATTTTATACATCATAAATAATATACCGAATACTAAAACCGATAATATTAAGGGAATTGTTATAGTTGATTTTAACAAAATTGTAATATTCATGTTATATATTATATATCGCAAGTAAAAAATTTACATATATCGCATAAAATAATTTCCTTTTTCTGATTCTATATTTTTATTCTTTTCTATTTTATACATTTTGTTATACTTTTGCGAATTATTTGATTCCCTGCTTTTTTGTTGTTGTGAATTATTTATTTGTTCTTTTTGGCCAACAGAATCATTAATTTCTGATTCATTTACTACCTCACGAAATTTTATTTCTTGGTCATTTTGTTTAGTTTCTTGTCTAGTTTCTTGCCTAGTTTCTTGTTTAGTTTCTTGTCTAGTTTCTTGTTTATTTTCTTGCCTAGTTTCTTGTCTAGTATCTTGTCTAGTATCTTGTTTAGTTTCTTGTTTATTTTCTTGTCTAGTTTCTTGTCTAGTTTCTTGTTCTTCTGTTTTCATATCTTTGCCATTTTTTATATTATATTTTTTCATTAATTCATTGGCACCTTGACGCAAATACAATAAATCATTTTTTTTAAGTTCCACACCTGGCATTTGTATATATTCTACAGGAGTTGTTTCTTTTTTATGCCTAGTTCCCAAAGATTCTCTATGCTTATTATTATTATCATTACTGTTATCATTACTATTATCATTACTATTATCATTACCATTATCATTACTATTATCATTACTATTATCATTACTATTATTATTACTACTATTAACATCATCATTTTCTTGTTTTGATAATAATTGAGAAACATTAACATATTTTACGCCATGATTAAACATATTATCATAATTATTTGAATCTTCATTTAATTTTATAACATTATATTTATGGTCATATAAATCTTGACCTTCATATAAAGATCTTTTAGATAATTCCAACATCTTTTTAATTCTATTATAATCTGCTTTAGATACTTGAATACCTATTAATTCATTTTCATCATTATAATCATTTTGTAAAAATTCGTTTAACACTAATTTCATAGGCAACATTTTCATAATTGCTTCTTTAATTGCTAATTTTATTAATTTACATATTTTTGCTTGATTATTTTTAATAACAATAGGAGGATATTTATGCCAAAATAAACCTGGCATATTATAAAATATTTTTGCGCATTCTATATAGCATTTGTGTATAAAATTAGATATTGAAATAGTTTCATGATGTTTAGATTCTACTATAGGGGATTTTTTTAAATTTACATTAAAAGTCAATAATAGTATATTACTTTTAATTACTGCTCTTACTAAATCATCGAATATATCATAACATTTGCTACCAATTTTAATACGTTCTAATTCTTTTAATATTTGTTCTTCATTTAACGAAGGAAAATATTCTAATTGTTGTTGAAATATTTTTAATGGTCCTAATGATTTTTCACCACTATTTTTAATTTTAATATCTTTATCAACTGAATATTGATATGCTGATACTATACCTTCATATAATAAGGGAGTCAAAATATTTAACAAAAATGTTGTGTATTTTTCCTCTATATTGATTATATTTTGTTCATAATAATGTGCCATATATTTAATGTAAAAAGATTTAATATAGAATAAATACGCATAATAAAATTGAAATTATATATTTTAAATTAATATGTAATTATTATTAATTATAAAACATGGATAAATATATTAAATTAGATAATTGTGCAGTCAAAGTTAGTTACGATTATGATAACGAAACTAAAAATAAAAATATAATAAGAAAAAATATTTACGTTATAATGTCTTTTATACATCCGAAATTACCTGAAAATTTAGTAGTAGAAAAATTTAATTATAATTTTAATGTAAAAAATACAACAAATTTACTTGATAATTTTTTACAATCTTTAATACCTGATAAATCATTAGATACATATTTGCATATATTAGCGAGATTTATATTTATTAGAGATATTAATATTTGTTTCTTAAGTAAAAAACAAGATGTTTTTTTTGCAAATTTTATAAAAAAAATAACTGGTAAATATAATAATAATATATTAATTTTAGAAAATTGTAGCAATCACGTTAAAAATAAATATTTGAATAATTTAAATAATGATGTTTTTTTTTCATATGTAGGTGACGATATAATTACAAAAAAGGACATTGATAAATTATTATTGTTGCCCGTAAATTCTGTCGATTTACCAACTGATGAAAATATACTATGTAATGCTTTAATGTTAAAAATGTTAATGATGTTTAAAAAAAAAATAATTGAAATTGATATTGCAATATTAAATCGTAATGGCAAACAATTTTTAGAACAAAATAAAAAAATATAAATTTATCTGATTTTTTATTCTAAATGGTAAAATAAAATATAAGAATCTTGTTTTGTTTCTTCAATTATTTGTTCAGGTTCAATATATGATACATATTCATCATTATATTTATACCACATAGAATTCACTGTATTCTTGCAATAACATACATAATGACCACTTTGTAAATTACTGCCAACATGTTTTACAATACTACATAAATTATATTTTAAACCTCTATTATTATTTAAATAATTAACATTACAATGATGATCGATTATATCATTTAAATGTAAATCATTGAAAGGGAAATTAATTTCTGTTTGTATTTTTACTAAATTTTGTGTTTTAATATCATATTTAAATCTTTTTAATTGTATTATTAATATTCTGGGACATAAGGAAATGAAACTATATTTTTCTGCATCTTGATTTTGATTACAAGTATCACAAAAATATTGATTATCTTGGCTTAAAGATTCCATAGCCGAATAATTTTTCAACAATTCACCTATGTCATATCCTTGATCTTCATTTTCAGGCATTGATAATTGTAATGTAGTAAATGGCTCGTATTTTTGTTTTAATTTATTACAATTACAACAAACAACATAAGTTGTATAGATTCCTGATAAATATTCTGTGATGATAGAATAATTATTTTTAGCATAATTACCCCAATAACTAATTAAATCTTTATTTAACTCGTATAATTTATGATTTTCATCTAATTTATTAGAAAAAAATGTGTTTATTCTATGTTCAACTTTATCATATTTATATTTTATTTCCTCATGAACTGAATCAATTATAAAATTTAATAATTCTTGACAATCTTGTTGTTGTCTTGCCTCAAATAAAACATTTTTTTCTCTTATTAATTTATCTAAACTAGTAGGAATAATTACTTTATTATTACTAGTCATAACTTTCATTAATTCTGCTAACCGATAAGTTATTTTATTTATATATTCTTCATTAATTGTTTCTTCATTTATTATTATTGTTCCTGTATCAGTCATTTCTGGATTATTAGTCATTAAATTTTCCCAAATATTCCTTTTTAATGCATTTTCAAAATAATTGCTACAAAAAAATTTATTCAATGAAGGTTCGTTATTTAAACATTGTAATATTACGTTCAAAAAACATGTATTACCCGTATTTTTTAGACCACAGACACCATTTGTCATATATTTTTGTCGTTCTTCACTTATAATTTTTAAATATTGTTCAAATTCTTCCCTATATTTTTGAATATAATCGTTTAATTGATTATTTATAATTTTTTCTTGCGTGTCTATGAGATAACTAGTTTCTCTTTCAAATTCAGAATATATAACCATTAAATTTTTAGCATCTTCCTCTTTTTCAATTAAACCATACGCCAATTTCGGTTTGAATTTTTGTACTTGTTCAATTAAAGTGTCTTTAAAATCCATGGCTAGTTTATATGTTATTATTGTGTTTTATATATAAAAGTATGTATTAAAATATATTTTTTCATTTTTATTTTACTTTTATATTATATCTTAATATAATGGCGAAATCAAAAAAGAAAAATTCCGGTTTATCAACCATTCTGTCTTGTGTATCATCAATCATTTATTGTATTTGTATGATAATAATTTTTGCAATAATGGCAATCGGGGGATTTTATGTATATAGAAAATATGGTAAAAAAAATTATGAAATAAGTGAATAGTAATGAAATAATTAATTAAATAATTAATGAAATAATTAATGAAATAGGTAGTAATGAAATAGGTAGTAATGAAATAATTAATGAAATAGGTAGTAATGAAATAGGTAGTAATGAAATAGTTAAAAAATAATAGTTATAAAATAATTATAAAATGTATTTATTTTTTTTATTATAAAAATTATATAATGGCAAAGAAAAAAACAAATAAAAAAAACAAAGATGATACAACATATTATTTATTATCTAGTTTATTATCGTCAATAATAATGTGTATAATGTCATTTATATGTGTAATTTTTGTGTTATGGATATTTTATTATATTTATCAAAAAACAAAACCGTTAGTTACAAAAATAAAAAAATCATCTAAATTATTAAAAGGATTTATTAAAATTATAATTATGTTTATATCTTTATTAGCTTCGATAGAAGATTTAGTTGTTGAAGGGGCTGAAATTGCATCAGAAGTAGCAACTGTAGGTGTTGCTACGCCTGTTGCAGGACCATTAGAAGCATTAAACGAATTATTATCGGAGGCAATACAAATAATTGTTATTGTTACGGGAACTTTGTTATTTGATGATAGTTCTTTAAAAACAAAATTGTTTAATATTGGAACTGTAACAGTTATAGCTGTTTTAAATGTAGCTGTTTCTATAGTAGGAGCTTTTATACCTTTTTCTGGTGTTGTTGAAATAATTATAAATATTATATCAGAAATTATACAAAATGGTATATTAGCATATTCTATATTTTTCTCATAAACAAATAGGGCATTTTAAATCATTATTCTTATTCCATGAATTTAAACATTGTGCATGAGCCATATGACCACATTTTAAAATTTTAATATTTTTTTTGATTTTGTAATTATTAATAATTGCTTTATTATCATTATTATCATTATTATTACTATTATCGTTATTACCATTGTCATTATTGCCATTATTTTCATTGTCATTATTAGTATGACCATCAGTTTGGCCATAATCTTCGAAACAAATAAAACATTCACATTGAATGCAATCAGTATTAATATTTAATGTTTTAATAGTATCATAATCAATATCAACATCATAATTACCTGGTGTTTTGAATTCTAACATATCTTTTATGATTTTATTTTTATCGCATGCAATATTTTCTAAATATTCTACAATAAATTTATATTCTTCTTTTACATTTAAATTTGTAAAATATTCTTTAATACTTTCATAATTATCATGAAAAGGTGATAACATATTTAAATATGTCATAATACAATCTTTTGAAACGTTATTATTAATACAATAATCTAATATGTTTAATATCTTTTTTTTATTATCAATTATAGATTTTATATTGAAATCTTTAATAGTTGATTTAATATTTGAATTTAAAATGGTAATGTTCAAATTATAATATTTTAACTTAAGCGAACACATGAAAAATTTATTGTAATTATGAACTAGTTCTTCATTTAAATAATCTATTGTGGTTGGATTATTCAACAAGTATATTAATAATTCAATATTATTTTTAGTTAAGTTGTCCAAAAATGAATCTAACATGTATTTATAATCATCTATTAAAATTGCTTGATAATTTTTAAATAAGCATTTAAATACATTTATATTACCATTTACACATATTCTTGTTAAAATCTGTTTATTTAATGGTATTTTATATAATTGTTCGTCAATATGATAAATACCTGTTTTTATCATATATTCTAGTTGTATTTGTTTTTTTGCATTTACATATTCATCAGGTTCTTTCATAGTAACCATAACATCAATATCATCAAGTTCATGTTCGTCCAATATTTTATCTTGTGTTGGACGGTTTATTATAAAATTACCTGCATAAAAATTGTATGAATTATCAAAATTAGTCGTTAAAAGATATCTCAATTTATATAATTGTTCAATAATTAATACACTATTCTCGATACTACAAATCTCATATACCAGATTATCATACATATTGTATGTATTAACTTTACGAAGTGAAAATAGTTTACCTTGATTTTCTTTTTCATATTGGATATCGTTATCTCGAACCTGTAATAATATTTTGGTTATTAGATTAATATCAATTATATCTTTTGATAACATCAAACTTATTAAATTACCAATATTATTTCTATTCCATATTATTTCTTTAATAATATCATTGTTTTTTATTAATTTTAGTATTATAATATCTTTATTTTGAATATAATTATCATAAATATATTTATGCCAATACTTTAAATTTATATTTTCTAATATATTATCATAATTATTAGAAAATTTACCTATGATATGTGCATAGGTACTTTCCAAATATGTATTTTCAGGAATTGTATCTAATAATACATATATGTTATCATTATTATTTTTAACAATATTTATAAACATATCAAAATTATCACTTTTTATTATGTTGTCTATATTTTTTTTCAATATTTTTCTATTTAATTTATTATTTTCAAACAAATAATCGAATTTCTTTTTTTCATTGTAATAATTATAAATACTAGTATGATAATATTCTAAATTTATATCGTTTAAAATATTTTTATAATGGAATTCGTCTGTATAATTTATTATTACTTTTATATTTTTTTGGCTTATTAAGCTTTTAATACTTAAATTTTTAAATATATCTAACAAATCTAACATGTTTTCTACATCATGTTTTACTACGTCACATAATAATTTTACGATGTCATTGTTAATATATATTGGTAAAATATTATTTAATATATTTTTATTTAATTTATTGTTTTTAAATAATAAATTATATTTTGAGTATAATCTAACTGTTTTTTCAACACTACTATTACCAAAATTTTTACAAAAATGTTCGGCTAATATAATATTATAATTGGAACGTTTCAATTCTTCACAAATACTTTCTGTTATACCCATATTATTATTGTTATATATATATTTACCACTTTGTAAAATAATGTTTAATAACGTTTCATTACATTCTGATAATTTTTGAATATTAGCTTGGAAATAACAATTATTTAATGTTGTTATAATTTCACTAATAACAATATTAATGTATTGTTGTTTACCCAAAATATTATTATTGGCAAAAGATATTAATTTATCTATTTTAATTTTGTTAGCAATAAGACAAAAAAAGCTAAATTTCTCCTTAATATATAAATCATTTAATAATCTAAAGCCATATTTTTTCAAGTCTCGACTATTTAAATTATATAAAATTTGTTCCATACCTGGATCATTGTCAGGCATATTATCCAAAGCATTAAATATTAACGTCATATAATCCATTTTATACATATGTTATTATTAAGCTTATTAATAAAAAACCCTTATTTAAAAATATTTTTTTCATTTTTTTTTATGGTATCATTGATGCCTTAATAAAAGGCTCGTGACAGTAATTTTCTATTGTAAAATCTTTTTGTTCTAAATTAGTAATATAATTAATAGCATCGTTAATATTATTATTATCTTGATATTCCTTTGTTATTAATAATTTTGGTAGTTGATGTATATTATTTTTTCTATTTATTTGTGTTTGAACTGCTTCCAAATGATCTTTATATATATGAACATCGCCGAATGTTATATTCAAAATACCTGGTTTATATCCCGTTATTTTACATAACATTTCATTTAGTAATGCATATGAAGCTATATTGAATGGAACTCCTAAAAATAAATCTGCGGATCGTTGATACATTTTAATATCCAAGTATTCATTATCTCTAACAAAAAATTGTGTTATTAGGCCATGACATGGATATAATACACATTGATCAACTGTTAAAGGATCATATGTAGTCATAATAATTCTTCTACTTGTAGGATCAGTTAATAATAATTTTATTACATAATGCAATTGGTCAATATATTTAACATTTTTATTTTTACTTAAATAAGGTTTCCCATAAAATCGCCAATTATAACCATACATTGGACCCATAAAACCAACTGGATATACCAAATTCATTTTACTTAAAAATATAGCATCTGTATTATGTTTCCAAATATAATTACCTTGTTCTTCTAATGTTTTCGTATTAGTTTCTCCTTTCAAAAACATTAATAATTCACTAATAACTTTATCAAATAATACTTTTTTCGTAGTCAATAAAGGGAAACCTTCTTGTAAATCAAATGATAATTGATGACCGAAACTTGCAAAAGTAGTTGAATTTCTAGTATTACGATTTTCACAATTTAATACATGTTCTAATAATTTTAAATATCCTTGTTCACCATAAAAAGTTAAATTATTATTTTCTATTGAATAATAATCTATAGTTAAATCAGTATTTGTCTCTGTATCATTTATTTCTTCATATGTATGATTTATTACTTTTTTTTTCGATAATAAATATTTTAAAAATATATTTTCTGGAAATTCAATATTAGATTTAATTACATTTGTTTTAATAATAATATAATCATCGTTCAAGTATTTTTTATCTAAAGTCATAAAATCATTATTTTTAACTGATTTTAAATCATTAACAAATGACAAATTAAAATGATATTCTAATCCACTTTTGTTAGTTATAAATTTATATAAATATGGATTATTTAATGTTTCTAATACATTAAATAATTCATGTTTATATAAATCTAAATTACTAATTTTTTTGTTAGGTATATATTTATATAAATATGGATTATTTAATTTTTCTAATACATTATTATTTTTATCTAATATATATAAATGTATTCTTTTATACATTATTATAATATAGAAATTAATATATAAATTTATGTATTAATGATTATTAATTTCATTTTTTTAATAAAAAATATGTTAATAAAATTAAAAAATTTAATTTAATTATTAAGTATAATTATTATAACTCGTTTATATTGCTTTAGCTAATACACAATATTTAGGTATTAATATGGCCATGCCGTAGATAATTCCTGTATTATTTTCATTATTATTTCTTACTTTACTAATTGTGATTTTGTCGTTATTGTCAATACATATTAATTTATTAATATTTAATAACATACTTAAATTATTAATTTTATCTATTGTTGCTTCAATATTATTACCACAATGATTTATTGAAACTTTGTCTCCTTTTTTTAAACTTTTATAATCTTCATTAATTGGTTTTAATTTTATTCCTAAATATTTATAAACACTATGATTATCCATATTATTTTCTAAAAACATAATTTGTCCTGACATTCTATCATTAACAGTTAATGCTGGATCTATATCTAATCCAATACCTAATAAACCACCTGGTATAGCTTTTGTTAATATATTATTTTCTGAATTAATTGATACTATTTTACTGATTATTGGTTTGTATTCTAAATTATCATACACTAATCCTGGTAATAAACATACTTTATCACCAATTTCAAATTTGCCTTTAACAATAGAACCACCAATAACACCACCTACTAAATCTTGAAAATTTGTATTTGGTTTATTAACATTAAATGATCTAATTACTAACATTTTTGGTATTTGTTCTAAATCATGTTCAGGTTCTTTTGCATAAAGACATATATATTCACATAAAACATCTATATTCCATTCCATATTAGCAGATACTGGAACTATATTACCTGTAATAGAATATTCAGACAAAAAATCATCTAGTTTGTTTATTGCTAATTTTGCCGCATTTTTATCAACTAGGTCTATTTTATTAATACATGTTAAAATATTAGGAACTTGTAATATATTAGTTGCCTTAACATGTTCGATTGTTTGCATAGTTGGTATTATTTTATTACCTACTGATTCTATCAACATTGTGCAATCCATTATACATGTTCCATTTAACATCGTTTCCAATAAATGATTATGACCTGGACAATCTATAAAACTAACATGTTTAATTAATAACATATCTTCATCACAAATTTTACATTTTGCATTAAAAACATTACTATTAAAACTTTGATAACATGAAGGTCTAGGACACTTTTGACATTTGTATATTTTTGCATTAGCATATCCTAACTTTATTGTTATATTTTTTATTTGTTCAGACAAATATTTTTGTGTTGTAATTCCTGTAATTTTTTTAACTAGGGTGCTTTTACCATTACTTACTGAGCCTATTACTCCAATATTAATAGTTGGTTGTAATTCCATATTATATAGTTAATTATTTATAATAATACTTATATGTATATGAAATTATTAATATCAATTTTTTTTATAAAAAATTATATGAATAATTAACGTTATATAAATACTTTGTTATATATAACAAATATCATTAATATTATTAATTTCATTTATTAAATTATTACACACGTTAATTTCTTTAACTATTTGATCAATTTTTATTTTTTTGTGAATATTATTATATATCATCTTTGTTGGTACATCATTAAAATTATTAGTATTAGAAGTATAACGGCGTTTTAACATAAAAATATATGCATCACGAATTATTCTTATAAGATGGATATTTTTTTTTAAATGTTGGCAATATAATTCTTTGAAATACATATCATATTCGGTATTGTATCTATGTAAACCATCAATAGTTTTAGCAATAATATATTTAACTGAATGTTCCATTTGTTATTATATATCAATATATAAAATATAACACAAGTTTTATTTTTCATTTTTTATTTAAAATTGAAAAAAATATAGTTTATTATATCCGTTAATAATAATCTATTAAATAAATATATTAATGCAAGAAGAATACTTTGTAAAACTAAAAGAATTAAATGTCGGAAATAATAAACAATTAGTTGAAAAGTATATCGATGCATTTAAATTATATTTTGTTCATAATAAAAAAACTATAGTTAATAACATTGGTGATAGTAGTAATAGTAGCGTTAGTAATAGTAGCGTCAGTAATAGTGAAGTAGTTTATACTGATGAAGAAACTAGAGAAATAACTATGTTAATACTTGATTATGTTTTTACTAAATCTCAAGATCCTGAAGATTGCCATTCAATGAAAAAAATAAAGAAGTTAGCTTTATCAAAATCTTTATGGTTTTTAATAGAATACAATACAACAACAAACAATCATAATAATATGATTTGTTTATTTAATAAATGCAAAGAATATAAATTTAAAAAAAAAGTTTCTAAAATATTATACAAATACATATCACATATTTGTAATAATAAAAAGGATGACTATTTACATGATAAATTAAAATTCTTATTAAAATATTATAAATTTGGTAAGCATTATTGCGTTCCTTTTATAAAAATATGTAAGTTAGGTAATTTAAATATATTAAAATTATTTAATAAACCTAATCAATTAACATTAAATGACGGATTATGGAATGCCGCAAAACACGGTCATTTACATATAGTTGATTATTTAATACATATTGGGGCAAATATTCGGTATCAAAATAATTTCGTATTATTAACTGCTTTACTAAATAATCATAAACATATAATAGAATATTTATTAAATAAGGGATTACCAGTCAATTTAAAATTTAGTAATATATCTTTGATAGATTATGCAAAGTTTTATAACTTTCATGATATAGTGGAATTATTAGAAGAAAAATAAAAATGAAATTTTTTTTATTAAAATATGTATTTTAATATATAAATCTAATAATTATTAATAACATATAATGTATAAACTTGTTGAAACAGAAGAAGAATTTGAAGATATCGTTATGAATGGTGAATATGATCATATATGTATAAATTTTGGTACTACATTTTGTAGTTCATGTAAAATATTTCAACCAATATATGAAAGTGTCAGTAATATGGAAAAATATAAAAATATTGCATTCTTAAAAATTAATATGGATAAAGTCGATAATGTTGGTGAATTATATAATATTAATAAATGGCCAACTATAATTTTATTAGATAAAGGTGATTTAAAAACTACTTATAATCCTTATATTTGTTACGATAAAACTTTAGAAAAATTCGAAGAATATTTATGTATCTTGAATAATGATGATTTAGTTAACGATTCTAGTGATGATTTTTAAATATAATTTATTATATTGATTTAATTAATTTTAATTAGTTATTTTATTATTTTTTAATTATTTTTTATTATTATTTTTTGTTTTTTGTTTTTTTGTTTTTTTGTTTTTTTGTTTTTTGTTTTTTGTTTTTTTGTTTTTTGTTTTTTTGTTTTTTGTTTTTTATTTATTTACATAAAGTAAATGAAATTATATCTTTAAGAAAACGATTAGAAACATGGTAAAAATTATTCATTATAAAAAAATTATTTTTTTTTGAACCTTTTTGTAAAATATTTTTCTGAATTTAATAAATCACTTAATTTATATTTAACTACTTTTCCATGTTCTGAGAAAAAGATATATTTAATAGATATATCACTTTGAATAATATGTTTTAAACAATTACTACAAGGTTTGGATTGTTTTAATTCTAAATTTGCTGTTAATCTGATTACTACCATGTTATATTTTTTTTTTTTTACTTTATTTAAATTTCTAAATTTTTTAATACATGCCATTTCTGCATGTTCCCCATAATTACAACCACTCCAGAATACCCTATCACTATTGTCTGTCATTGTTCCTACATATCCGGCAATTTTGTGTTAAAATATGAGCAAAATGTTTACTACAATAACCTTGTGAATTTCTAAATGCTAAGGCATCGATTGCATAATTAATAAAATCATTGATAATCATCGTTTCGTTCTTTGTTAAATTCATTATATTAGTTTATATATATTATTATTAAATAGTCTAATTTATAAAAAAAATATTCAATTTTTTAAACTAATTTAAAAACTTTTAATATATATTACTTTAATAATTTTAATATCTATAAATTTATTTCATTTGTTTTTTTATTTTTTTATCATAGTTGGTATATTCTTCCTCACTATCAATATCTTCCTCACTATCAATATCTTCCTCACTATCAATATCTTCCTCATTTCTAATATCTTCCTCATTATTAATATCTTGATTAATAACAATTTGTGATTTTTCTACTATCTTATAGTTATTTAATCTCAAACCATGATAATACGCGTTAGAACAACGAAAATTTGGATTATATGTATATAAATTACAAACAATTATAACTTTATCTCCTACCTTAATTTCTTTTTCTCCACTTGGAATTTTAACTCTAAAACATGTATCATAATTATCGATACCACAAGCTTTTAATCTAAATTTCAGGTAATTATAATCCTTATTATTTTTATCAACAAAAATATTAAAATGATTTTCTACTTTTGGCGTCTTTTTACTTTTTTGTACATTTTGTATATTTTGTTCAACGTATTCTCTAATCATTTTATGTAATACATCAATATTGTTCTGATCATTACTGGTATCAACATTTAAATATAATTCAGAATCATATAAATTATTTTGCGTTAATACTGTTCCATGTAGCTCAATTTTAGTTTTATAATAATATAAGGTATTATTCTTCCTAATTTTAATACTTTTATCAAGGGTTGTATTTTTATTAGGGGTTGTATTTTTATTATTTTTATCTTGATCATTTTTATTATAATTTTTAGTCAAAATATTTAAGAATTCACTATTATAAAATTTATGGAAACATACCATATTATTTATATTAAAATTATACATTTTACATATTTCATCAATATTATCATAATTCGCGCCGTAATTTGTTTTTTCTTCATGCAATATAATATTTTTGTCATTGATTAATTCATTATAATCCAAATAATTTATTTTAATTATATTATCAACATTATTCAATGGTTTTCCAAATACTAATTTATTACTATCATTATAATATTTATGATTTTCAAAAAAGTTACTATTTCTATTTTCATTCAAGAAAGTAATATTCAAATTTCTGTTCAAAATTTTATATATCCTTACAAGTTTTTCACCTCTAAATCCACTGATACCATATTGTAAATATTTTAAATTTTTAATTGATGAATATACATTAAAACCATCATAATAATTTTGTACGTGTGTACTATCAAATGTATCAATAATATCCCAAGGATACTTAAATTTGGAATGTATTAATTGTATCATTCTAGGAATTCCTTCTATAAAAATATAGAATACTGAATTACTTATTTGATTAACATAACATGTATAATTATTTTTTATTAAATTTTTAATAATAGTTTCTAATAAATTTGTGATATTTACGACATTACAGCAAAAAATGTCGATATCCAAAAATTTATTTTTACTTTCTTCATCATAATTTTCTGTAATAATATCATACAAGGAACCTCCAGAAAATATAACTTGTTGCGATAATGGAATACAATTAATTAAACCAAATGTATAATCAATTAAATTCTTTTTAAATTGTTCTTCAGAACCAATAATATTTTCATGCTTGAAATTCTTTCTATTGTAATTATCTACTTGTAATATTTTAATATTATCAGAATTTTTATAACTTAATAAATTAGAAAAATCAAATGTTTTTACATATGAATTATCACGATCAATTTCATTAATATTTAATTCAGTTCCTTTTTTTAATTTTCCAAATAAATTACTAAACCAAGTATAATTTATTAATATGTTTGGTTTGGGTAATTTATTCAAATTATTTTTTAATAATAAATTTATACAATTATAATTATTAATAATAATATTATCTAATAATTCATATATTTTTTGTTGATATTCCATTTTAATATTTTTGATATGATTATCTAATATATAATGTGTGTCATTCCACTTATCAAGATCAATTTTATTGCTATTAATTACATATTTACCTTTCATTTTTTTAAATAAACATGTAGTATTGTTAGATAGACTAGATAAAATAGTTGCAAAATTACCAAGTAATACGTCGAATATTTTCTCATCAAAATCTTGCATAACTATCATTTCATTAATATAATTTTCATTTAAAGGCCATATTTTATAAAATGGTAAATCTAATGTTAATTCTGATACTGTTTCTACTTCTGGATCAATTATAATTGATGTTTGATATTTTTGAGGTTTATCGCATTCAACATAAAAAGTCTCAGTTTTTTGGTTAATGTCCATAATATTTATTTTATATATATATTATATTATACTAATTACACGATACATTTAAAAAATCATTTTTTTTTGATGTTAAGATCGTTATTAGCAAAATTCCAAAAAAATACTATATATAATGACGGTATTATATATAAATTAGGTAATATATATTCCTCAGGATGTTCAGGAAAAATATATATTAATCATAATTATGCCATAAAAGAATTTCATAATAAAAAAATAACTATAGACAACGAAGATTATGTGTTATCAGATGATTATAATAATACCATAATAATCACTAGAATAATAAACATGATATATCGTATTTATAATCATAATAATCATAATAATTATAATAATCATGATAATCGTAATAATCATGATAATCATAATAGTCATAATATTCATAATAGTCATAATATTCATAATAGTCATAATAATGGATATATGAAAATATATAATTATTTTGTGTATAATAAAAAACAATATTATATATTCGAATTATTTGATATGGATATGTATTCATTTTCAACATTATTATCAAAACAAAATTTTATATATAAAAATAAAATAATTAATTTTAAGGTAATAAATGAAGAAAATGAAGAATGTTTATCTAAAATATATATATTATTTTTTAATCAAATTTTTGATTTTTTAAAATCAGTTTCTTATTTTAACTTTATACATTCTGATTTGAAAACAAAAAATATTTTGGTAAAGTTCAAAAATAAAAATATTTTACATAATTTTAAAACTTGTGATGTTATTAATTTTGAAAATTTTATTGACAATTTGGTTTTTAAAATATCTGATTTTGATAAAGCATCAATTACCTTTAATAATAAACGATATCGTAATATTGGAAATGATTATTTATTTAAAGGTCCCTTGCCTAAAAATTCACAAAACTTGCATATTTTTAACAATTTAGTTAATATGGTAAATTTTTATGATATTGACGACCATAATTATATTATACATAATAATTTCAAATTACCAAATAATATTCATTATGATATAATACCGATTAGATATGGTAATTATCCTTTTTATAATAGTTTTGATATTTATTCTTTGGTATTGTCAATGTTATTTACTAAAATATTTTACGATTACATTAAAATAACTAGTAACGCTAACATAATTATAATATTATATGAATTATTTGGTATTGATTTTAATATTGTTATAAATAGTTATCATAATTATCATTGTTTGGAACAAGATTTAAATAATGACCAAGATAAATTTAACAACGAGTTTAATAATATTATAAAAAAAATGGAAGAAATTACTTTATTAGGTATTAAATTCAAAAAAAATATTATTATATAAAATAAAATTGATAAAAATAATTAAAAGTTATATCTATATACTTAAGATAATATAAATATGAATTACCCTACATATAAATATCAATTATTAGATAACAAAACGGAAAATATGGATTTATCAAATGATAATACTAGTCATACTAGTTACACAAATAATTTAAATAATTTAAATAATGATACTAGTTATAACAGTTATACTAGTTATACAAATAATTTAAATAATTTAAATAATGATACTAGTTATAACAGTTATACTAGTTATACAAATAATTTAAATAATAATAGTTATCAAAATTACTATGATAATAATAACGTACCACTTTATGATACAATTAACAAACCTTTAAATATAAATAATCAAGAATCAATAGATAATACTTTAAAAACTTTACCAAATAATTTAAATTTTTATGATTTTATGAATAATTTTTATAGTTACGACGATAATGAAAAATATTATGTAATTACAAAATATTATAAAAAATTATTTATATTTTATAAAATACCTGAATATTATATCAACAAAATAAATTTACTGAATATTCAAAAATATATTAGTGACAAACATATTATTTACAAATTATTTTTAAATTATATCAATATTGTAAAAAAATGTGATTCTAATGAAAAAGTAATATTAATTTCATTTTTAAACGATGAAGACAAAATAAATATTATCAAGTTATTAAAATTATTTGTAAAAAATACTTTTACGGCTCCAGATTCTAATAATGTTGAATTATTTTTAAAATTATATAAAACAATTAGTGATGAAAATTATAGAAATTTATTAAGTGATATGTTTATAAAAACTCATTTATATTGTTGTTTCATAATTGAAATAATTTTAAGTGAATTAAGTAAAGAAATTGCTTTAGATTTAGTATCAAATATCGGTATAAAATTAGGTGAATATTTTGTGTCTTATTATCAAGAATTAACAAATGTAAATGAAAAATTAGAATATTTTAGGGCGAATATGTTATGTTTATATAAAACAAAAATAGAATATTATGTGTATTATTGTGTGTTAGTATATTATGATAGTATCGATATAATTAATAGTATTAAAATTCATCATATTATTAATAATGCTATGAATTTTACAACTTTTCAATTCTTACATTATATTGCATATATTAATAAATTTAGAATTCAATATTCCAAGACTGATCTCGATAATGATGATAATATAAATATTCTTAAAAATAGTTCGTTAATGAAAATATTAAATCATTTCAAAAATTCAGGTATTAATAAAGAGAAATTTATAATTTTACTAAATTTTCTGAATAATTCTTATTATGAATCAGAAAAAATAAATATAATGGAAAATAATTTTGTCCCTATAATTGATTATTTTTCTAGTTATAATATTAATAAATTAGAATTGATTAAAATAATATGTCAAAATTATAAATTAACAGTAAATAATATTTGTAATAATTTTAAATATATTAACAATATCAACGGAACTATTATGTTAAATGAATTATCAAAAAATATTATAATTAATGATTATGTTAATTTAAAAAATATTATTAAAAATAAACACAATAAAATAATTATTCATTCTATAATAAATGTATTAGATGAATTAATTATTAATAATCAATTTAATATAAAAAATTATGATTATGTTTGCAATTTAAATAACATTTTAATATTATTAAATGATTCTGAATCGGTTGATAAATTAGTAAATATATATTGGTCTTATTTGTGTGAATTCAATTTATATGATGATGTTTGTATGTTCGAAACAAAAATTATGGATAATTGTTCAACATATATTAAAAATTATTATGCTATTAAATTTTACAATCATCATCATATTTATGGAATTAATAATTTAGACTATATAATCAAAAACATAACAACAAATAAGATTCAAATAGGAACACATATTAATACAATATATATAAATGATATTAATATAATAAAAAAAATAATTTCTCGTGAAAATTTATTTGAATTGTTAATAACAGAACAAGATATTAATAAGAGGTTGGAAATATTAAAAGTATTTATTAAAAAAGATATGATTAATAATATTAATTATGAAAAATATATATTTTCAATGTTAGACGAATTGATAATTTATTTCCCTAATAATTTGTATAACATGATGGAATTAATTTCTAAATTTATTGATTTGAGCAAATTTAAATATTGTATAGAAAAAAATAAAAATATATTTGGTCAAGAATATGATAAAATAATTAATTTTATATGATTTGTTTTATTATTTTTGTTTTATTACAATTATTATAATTTTTTTATATAATATTTAATATATAATTATGACAACTATTACAGGTTATACATTAACAACAAACAGCGATGCAAATGGTAATGATATAGGTCCCAATTTATATGATAACACAAAAAATACCGACGAAAATATAAATAATTATAAAGCAAAATGTGACGCTTTACCGGAATGTGTCGCTTTCAATTCAGGAGGATGGCTAAAAAAAAGTATAGCAAATGCTGCACCATTTAATGGTAGTAATTTATATATCAAAAATTCAACTACTGGAACTACTAGTACAGGAACTACCACAACCGGAACTACTACTGGAACTACTACTACTGGAACTACCATAACCGGAACTACTACTGGAACTACTACTACTGGAACTACTACAGGAACTGGAACTACTACTACTACTGGAACACCCGTAGGAACTAGTACTGATACAACTGACACAACTGATACTACTGATACAACTGAAGAAACAACACCTACTATGTTAGACAAGATAAAAACCTATAAATGGGCTATTGCAGGTAGTGTTATATCTAGTAGCCTTTTGTGTTTATTAGTAATTATAGCAATAGTAATAACAATAATAATGATCAGAAAGAAAAAATAAATATTTATTAATATAATAATTTATTAATATCTATTTTATTTTAATTATTATATATATAATGACTACAATACCTGGTTATACATTAATAACAAATAAAATTGCTCAAGGTAATGATATTATACAATATATATCTACCAAACCATATCCCGGAAATTTAACAGATTACCAAACTCAATGTGATGCTTTACCTGAATGTGTAGCTTTTAATTCTGATGGTTGGTTAAAATCATCAATACAAGCACAGCAAGATTTAGTAGGATCCAATTTATATATAAAAATAAATCCCGCTAATCCAACTACTACAACTGGCATTACTTCAGCAACTACAGTATCTTCACCATTAACTGTTGATAATACAGTTGTAGCTACAACCGGTTTCGGCGGGGTTGGAACTACTATAGCAGGAACTACTACTGGTACCACTACGGGAACTACGACTACTGGAACAATAGGAACTACTACAGGAACTACAACCGGAACTACTACTGGAACTACTACTGGAACTACTACAGGAACTACTACAGGAACTACTACTGGAACTACATCTGGAACTACTACTGGAACTAGTACCGGAACTACTACAGGAACTACTACTGGAACTACTACTGGAACTACGGGAACTACTACAGGAACTACAACTACAGGAACTACTACAGGAACTACTACTGGAACAACTACAGGAACTACTACTGGAACTACGGACGCAACAGGAACAATAACAGATCCTACATTAGAAGACAAAACATTTTTTGAAAAATTAAAGGATAATATATGGTATATTATAGGAAGTAGTGTATCATGTTGTTTATCCTGTATATGTTTAATTATTGTAATTGTAGCAATATTTATTATAATAAAAAAAAGAAAAGCAAGAAGATTTTAAATAATTGTTGTATAAATATTTAATTTTTTTTATGATACAAAATATATAATGAAAAAACACAATACAAGTTTATTCATATTTCGCCGCGATTTAAGACTATATGATAATACGGCTTTAATCAATGCATCTAAAAATAGTAATATGGTAATACCAATTTTTATATTTACTAAGGACCAATTAATTAATAATCCATATAAATCTGATAATTGCGTTCAATTTATGATGTCATGCTTAGATAATTTGGATCAAATGTTAAAAAAACATAATAGTAAATTATATTATTTTTTTGGCGATAATGATACAATTATTAAAAAAATAATAAAAAATAATAAAATAGATGCAATATATTTAAATAGTGATTATACGCCATTTTCAATAAAACGAGATGAAAATATAAAAGAAATATGTTTAAATAACAATATAGAATTTTGTCCTTATGAAGACGTATTATTATTACCAATAAACCATGTAAAAACAAAACAAGACACAACATACACAAAATTTACTCCTTATTTTAATGCAGCTAAAAAAATAAAAATAAATTTACCAAATACATACACATGTAAAAATTTTATTAATAAGAAAACTAAAATAATCGGAACATTTGAAGGTGATAAATCAAAATTTTATAAAAATAATCCTAATATTGCTTTTTTAGCTCAAGATTATATTAATGTTTTAGCTAATATAAAAAATTTCAAAGAATATAATAAAAATCGTAATAATTTAAATTATGAAACAACTCATTTAAGTGCTTATATTAAATTTGGTATAGTATCAATTAGACAAGTATATGAAAAATTTTTAGAATTAGGTAAAAATAATGATTTAATAAAACAATTATTTTGGCGAGATTTCTATTATAATATTGCTTTTAATTATAATTATATTTTTTCAAAGAAAGGTAATTTAAAAAAAAATTATGATAATATTAAATGGCCAAATAACAATACATATTATAAAAAATGGTGTGAGGGTTTAACAGGATATCCTGTAGTAGATGCATGTATGAGACAATTAAATGCATCGGGTTATATGCATAATAGGGGTAGATTAATAACTAGTTCGTTTTTAATAAAAATTTTATTAGTTGATTGGAAAAAAGGTGAATTATATTTTGCCAACAAATTAATTGATTATGACCCTTCATTAAATACAGGTAATTGGGGTTGGTCTAGTGGTTCCGGCGCAGATGCTCAACCTTATTTTAGAATTTTTAATCCATGGTTACAAAGTGCAAAATATGATAAAGATGCTACTTATATTAAAAAATGGATTCCTGAATTAAAAGATGTTCCTAGTAAAGATATTCATAATTGGTATTTAGAATATGACAAATATAAAAATATAAATTATGTAAAACCTATAGTGGATTATAAAACTCAAAAAAAATTAGCATTAAAATTATATAAATCAGCATATTAATAAAAATATTTGTAATATATATACTTAATGGAAATTCCAGGTTATACATTAATTGAAAAAGGTTATGTATCAGATAAAGATAAATATATTATAGGTCAAGTAAATAGAACATATATAAAAGCTCCGACTTATTTAGAATTAATAGAATCTTATAAAACTGAATGTGATTCGTTAGCCAATTGTTCAGCTTTTGATAGTCAAGGATATTTATATACAATGTTAAATGAAACTAATATAGGTAATCTTAAAACTGCAAATGGTTATTTAAAAATTAATATCCCTACCAAAAATTTTTACATAAAACAAAATCCAATATCAACACAAACATCAACACAAACATCAACACAAACATCAACACAAAACCAAATATCAAATTTTAATTCTATGTATTTAATTTTAATGTCAGGATGTTTTTCAATTATAATGATAGTAATTATATTATTACTTGTTATTATGCTTTTTAGATAAATTATTTAATAAATATTGAAAAATAAGTAATAAAAAAATAAAAAATAATTGATGATGATATTGTATTTTTAATATCATAATAATTTTATTATTTAATATAAAATATTATTATGATTTTTTATTAATTTTTGTATCTTTATTTATACTTTTTCTTGCAATTACTTTTCTAGTAATTATTTTTTTATTATTGCTGTTTTTTTTAGTATCTTGAGTATCTTGAGTATCTTGAGTATCTTGAATATCTTGAATATTTTGGATATCTCGAGTATTTTTAATATCTTTACTAGTTTCTTCTATAATAGTTTCTTTAGTTAAAGTTTCTTCTATAACAGTTTCTTTAGTTAAAGTATTATTTATTATTTGATTGTCATAACAAACATTAAATTGTTGATTATTAATATAATTAATGCATGAATTGCTTGCAATATTTAATTTATTAAAATATTTCATCATTATATCTAAATCTTGACATGTTTTTAAGATATTTTCATATTTTTCTATTTTTTTATTATATTCTAAAAATTTATCTTTTGTTATTACATTATCTTTTATTATTACTTTTGCATCTAATATATTAATGTAATTATTAATAGTATCTTCAACTGTTGCCATTTCTTGTAATATATTTTGTTCTAAAATGATTTTATCATTACCAAATGTATTAGAATACTTGCTAATATTATCTTCTATATTATTAAGGATATTTTGCATATATTATATATTTATGTGTATATTTATATATCTATTTCACCATCCTCAAATATTAATTTCATTTTTATATTGTTATTTTTATTATACAAGAAATCTGTTTTACTTTTGATATATACATCATTCTCATCTATTAATTTTATAGTTGATACTTGATATTTTGTTAAACTAAAATTATAATTTAACTTGTTAAGATTATTTTTTATTGTAGAAATAGTATTTAATATGATGTTTTTATATTTTAAAACATTATCATTATATTTTTGAATATTATTATCATAATTTTTATGTTTTAATAATTCTTGTTTAAAATAATTTAATTTTTGATCATATGATAATAATTTTGTTTTTACTAATTCTTTCATATTTTTTATTTTGGTTTCAAAATCATTCTTATATAATTTATAATTTAATATCATAGAAGCCGCCATAGTTGGCGTTGCTGCTCTAATATCTGCCGCTAAATCAGATAATAAATTATCTATTTCATGTCCTATTGCTGATAAAATAATAGTTTTAGCTGAATATATTGCTTCTATTATTAATGGATCATTAAAACCTATTAAATCTTCATATGATCCTCCGCCTCTAGTTATGATAATAACATCAAAATTGTAATCATCCATCATCCTTATGCAATTGCTAATACTAGACGGACAGTCTTTACCTTGGACAGATGCACCTTTTACAGTTATTTTACCTTGATAATTACCGTTTCTTAAAGTTACTAACACATCTTGTAATGCTGCTCCTTCTAATGCTGTAATTACACATATATTATCTATATATTTACTTAAATATCGTTTTTTATTAAAGTATCCTAAATTTTCATAATAAGATTTCATTATTTCATAATTTTCAAAAGCATTACCTACACCTATTTTAATTACTTTTTTAACATTCAACTGATAATAACCCATTTTATTATAAACCGTTACCTTACCCATTATTTGTACATTATCACCTTTTTGTATAATTTCGGTATTATATAAATACCAATTCCAAGCACAACAATTTAAAATACTAAAATTATCTTTAATAGTGAAATATACATGATTACCATAATTTTTACAATTTGCTATCTCACCTTCTATTATAACATCATCATTGTAATTATTTAATAATATAGTTTTTATATTATCATTAAAAGTTGTTACAGATATTATATTATTCATATATTATATTATTATTGTATCATTTATATTGTTATAAATTATTTATCATTTTTTTGTAGTTTTTATTATATTTTTGGTTATTATTTTGATTTTATTTTAATCATCATAACCAATAATTTTATCTGAATAAGTATCTATATCAGTTATATTTAATTGTTTATCACATAATTCGTATAAAATAGAATTGGTATTGTTAATTAAATTTATATTATGAGTAATTATAATTACTGCACCTTCAAAGTTATTAATACTAGTTATCATTGCATCAATAGTTTCCATATCTAAGTGATTAGTAGGTTCATCTAATAAAATTAAATGTGGTTTTTCTATAAATAGCGAAGCAAAAACTAATCTTGCTTTTTGTCCTCCTGATAAAGTATTTATTTTTTGGTAATGTGTTTTACTACTTAAGCCAATGTCTCCTAAACATTTACGGGCAAAAAATTCCATTTTATCATGATTATTTGTATTATACTTACTATTTATTATATCAGTATGTAACTTATGTGAATTTAGCATTTTGAGTTTTAAATATTCTACAGGATTCAATTCTAAATTATTATCAAATGTTAAATGTTGAGAATAATAACCTATTCTTACGCCTGAACATATTTCAACTGTTCCTTTTGTTGGTTTTAAATTACCCAAAATTAAATTAAATAATGAACTTTTTCCAACACCATTTTTTCCGATTATTGTTATTTTATCACGATAATGTATATTTAAATTGATATCATCAAATAATAAATTATCGAAACCAAAAGATAAATTTTTTATTTCTAAAATATTTGTTTTTTTTGTTTCTATTTCTGCTAAATTAAATCTTATTTTATTAATTTTTAATGGTCTATATTGTTCGTTATCGTTAATTAATTGTTGAATTTTTTTGTTTTTATCGTCCTTGTTTAATTTGTTATTTTTTTTTAATGATGCTAAATTTTTTTCAAATAATTTCCACTTTTTATTATACTCAATTATGTTTTTTTGATATATTATTTCATAATTATCATAATTACCTTTATAATAGTTTAGTTGTAATGATTCTATCAAGATAATATTATCACAAACTTTATTTAAAAAATATTTATCGTGAGATACTATTATTAAAGTAGAATTTTTTAAATTTTTTGTTAAATAATTGGTCAACCATATAATAGCTTCCAAATCTAAGTGATTACTTGGTTCATCTAATAATAACAATGAAGGTTTCATATACAAAGCACATGCCAATGATATACGCATTTGCCATCCACCAGAAAAATATGAAACTGGTTTGTTTTGATTGTCTTTTTCTATTCCTAAACCATGTAATATACTTTTTACTAATGATTCTTCTTTATGGAAATCATTTAATTTATCATACAAATCATTTAATTTATCATACAAATTATTTAATTTATCATTATTCAAGTTTTCTTGTTTTGATTCTTGATTATTAGGTTGGTTTAATGATTCTTGATTATTAGGTTGGTTTAATGATTCTTGATTAATTATTTCTTCTAATGATTTAATTTGTAATAAAATATCAGTTCTTAAAGTATTAGCAGCGATAACCGTTTCAAAAACACTTTTATTTTTATCAACATTAAATTCTTGGTTGACCATATATATATCTAAATTTTTTGGTATTCCTTTATTTTTATCATTAATATAATTTAATAATGTTGATTTACCAATAGCATTTTTACCAATAATACCATATTTATTACCTTGTGATATTACTAATTTTGTATTTTTTAATAATATTTTATTTGATACTTGTAATGTAAAATTATCTATGGATATATTTTTAGACATAATATATATATTGTATATTTATGTAATTATATATTTACAAAAAAAAAATCATTTTTTTAATAACTTATACTAATTTACCAAATAAACCTGATGTAATACCTGAATAACTAGTATATTTATTATCTTTCAAATTTGCATTATTAATTGCTTTAAATAAAGCTTTATAATCATCCGAATCAATCTTGTTATTCTTTTTTGCTTTAACACCTATCATAAACAATGCTTTGGAAGGGTTATTAGCTATTTCAATTATCGATTTTTTTAAATTTATAGCAATTGCCATTAATAATTGTTTTTCATCTTTATTTAGATATTTATTTATTAATTCTTTTAGTTTTGTTAATGTTGGATCTTGTGTAGGTTGTGTATCTTGTGTAGGTATTTGAGTTCCTGGCGTAGTATTAGGAAAAGGATCTACATTACCTGTATCTGTAGGGTCAGTATAATCTGTAGTATCATCAGTATAATCTGTAGTATCATCTGTATTATCATAATTTAATTCTTCATCCGGTATGTCCGTTGTAGATGCTGAATTTGTATTTTGTAATGCAAATATAATAGCTACACAACATGATGCTATTATGATTATAAATAAAAACATGATTATTATTAAAAATATAATTTTATTATTATCCATATATTATATATTGAATAAAAAAAATTATTATTAGAATTTAAAAAACATTTATATAATTTTTTAATATAATGTGTAATAATTGTAATATTTTAAAATTATTTACGTCTCGAGACTTGAATTTCAATTGTTTTAATAATATAATAAACATAAAAAATTTATTAAATAAAACTTTATTTTTACATTTTAATATAGATTATAACATTTATGAAATTGTTTATAACAAAAATATAATAAATTTTATCAAATGTTTTAATAATTTCATAATAGATACACATTGTTATTTTAATGAAAATGATATTCATAAAATTATAATAAACAATACTGAAATAATAGTATCCAATAATGATCATCAAATATATATTGATCCAAAATGTACAATGATAAATAGCGAATTATACTTTTATTGGTATTTTGATAATTTAAATCTTGATATTAATAACATATTTGAATTATTAAATAAAACATGCATATTTTTAAGTGAAAAAGATGAATTAAAAAAAAAATTAATTTTAGATCAAATTATTGATAACAAATTTATTTTTATTAAAAAATAGACATATTATTAATAAAAATATTATTGATTATTAATTAATAATAGATAATATATGTAATTCTTAAAATATTATTGATTATTAATCACGAATAATAATTAATAAATAAATAATTATTCGATAACAATATTTAAATTTTTTTGTAAATCAGAAAATAAATCATCTATATTAAACCTATCTCGAATACTTGACATAGTTGGTTGTAATTCTTTTACCGCTTTGCAATAATTTATTAAATATTGTTGCAACGTTTTAACATATTTATTAGCAATTATTTTAACGAAAACACAAAAAATATTTATTGAATAAGCTTTATTTTTTTTAATTGCTTCAACTATATTATGTAAACATATAGTTGTTACTTTATCACTTATAATTCCATAATTATAAATTGATGCTATAAATTCAATGCAAGACATAACTTGTTCTTTAAAATTAAATCCTGTTTGTTCTATTTGTGTTTCTATTAACGTATATTGTTGTTCTAATTCCACATCATATGATATACATTGATCAAAAATTTGTTTGCATTTTGCATGAAAATAATTGGTGAATAAATATTCTTTATCATCTATTATTAATTTGAAATCAAATAAATATCTTATTAACATTGCATAAGTCGTTAAAAATTTTTTATCGTTTTTAATTTTATCGAATATAAAATTAATTAGATTTTTTAAATGTTCCTCTTTTGTTATATTTGACTCTTTTATTTCCGTAGCAACAAATTTTACATTCTGCTCACATACTTTATTTAATATGCTTCTGAATTTGGTATATAATATATCATCATTTTGTAAATTGTCTCTCGGTGCTAGCCAAGATGATTTCTTATATCTATTATTATTATAATTATTGTTATAATTACGATTATAAGAAGGTTTTGGTTTATATTTTTTTTCTATAATAATTTTCTCAATATATGATTGAGCTTCTTCTAATATGTCTTGGTTAATGTTTTTATAGTTTAAAAATTGTTCAACGGTTATGCTTGGACAAATATTAGACATATTATATGTATATATTATGGTATATATATTTATATATAAAAAATAAAACAAATATTTAATAATTTCATTTTTTTTTAATCTGTTAGATATTCCATTAATCCATAAGTTCTAATTAATTGAATACTAGGAATAATATTAGTAGAATCCATTATATAACCTAATACTTTATTAACTTGTATTTTTTTTTCATATATATTATACTTGTTTGTTTCAACTTGCATAATAAATAGACCCTCAGTAAAACTATTATCTAAGCGTATTTTTTCTGGATCACTTTTATTATTGGCAAATATTTTTTTAGTATTATTTAATCCTCTTTCCCCTAATTCATTTTCAACGTAATTAAATATTATACTTAATAAAGTCTTATCATAATTTTTATAATATGTTTTGTTATTATTATAATCATGAATCATAACTTTAATATTATCTTTGTATTTTACTTCTAGGTCATTGTTATTATAAATTATTTGTAAATATGATTTAATAAATTTGCAACTTTCTATAGTATTATTTAATGCAATTTGACATAATTTAGGTGTTTGATTTTCAATATATTCTAGATTAAGACCATTATATGATAACGCTAATTCGCATATTTTTTCTGTTTGATATTTAATAGGAACATATTTAATAGTATTACCATCTAATTTAACTGCTTCGTAATATAATAATTCATCCTTAATTTTAACATACTTAATAGTTTCGGGATTTTTTAATATAGCTTGCATACAAATATCATAAGTTTGATGTTGAACAAATTGTAAAGCTTCTGGATTTTTGTCGGTTGCCAATAAACATATATAAGCTTTATCAGTTTGGTCTTTAATATATTCTAAATTCATACCATCATTATTTACTACTATTTCACAATAATTTGGTAATTGTTCATCAATTGTTAAATATTGTAAAGTCTTGGGTTTATTTTTTAAAGCTGCAATAATTATTTTTGGCGTTTTATTAGGAATATATTCAATTAATGTCGCATCGATATACATTAATTGTATGCATAAATTTTCAGTTTTTTTATTATTTGGCAAATTGATGAACACATTTTTATCTTTCTTGATTTTTTCAATTATTGTTTGCTCGTCATGATTTATTATTAAAGTATCATCATCAACGATAGTAAAATTATTCAAAACATTCAATTCTGCCATATTGTTATATATATATGTATAGTATATATAATTTATTATTCGTTTTCATGTGAGTTCAAATTATTTTCATTTTTTATTTTATAAATATATAATGAATTATTACGACATAGAATACTTTAACCATCTTTGTCAAATTGGTTGTAGAAGAATTTATAAATTAGAAAGGCAACCAATTAATAATTGGAGCTTATACGAAGTTGTCATTTGCAATAAAATATATTATGTTGAAGTCGGGAAAAAAATCGGTGATTCAAAAACGTTAATTTATATATGTAATAATACAAAAAATTGGTTACATATAAGTAAATATAGAAATCAAACCTTTGATAGTGAATTAATTTATAAATGTTTAGATTTAATTGATTATGGTGTAAATATCAGTTTAGACAAAAATATTATTCGTTTTTATGGTAATTATAATGATGATAAAAACACATTATTTTATAACAGATCTTGTGTTAATCATTTTAATACTGATAATATAGGTTTTACTTATGATAATAATTGGTTAGAATGTTTGGATTCAGAATATATTTTAGGTGATATAAATACAATTAAATATATAAGGTATTACTATGACAAGGAACTAAAACGTAGATATCTTGTAGTAAAATATTTAAATCATATTAAAATTAGAACAGATTTGCGGGATAAATATATGGGAATAAATTATGATTATGCTAATATAAAAAAATATGAATTTGTGATACATAATGTTAAAAAATTGAGTATTTTCACACAAAAATTACGCGAACCATCATTCAAAAATACGAATGATTTAAATTGTATTGATGTCATTAAATATATTAATAATTGTTTATACAGATTTAATTATAATGATGAAAATATATTATTTGATTTATATCGTGATTATTGGTTATATGTCAAAAGTAGAAAATATAGAAAAATGTATAAATCTTGTATCAAGGAATTAGAAGATAATATAGAATTAAATAATATTAAAAATAATCATAAACAATATTTTATTAATAACATCAAACCATTAATAATATCTGATAAACGAAAAATTAAGAAAATAAACAGAATTGATTTATTGATTAATTGTTTAAAATTAATATATGTTATTGAAAGAAAAGAACATGTTAAAAAATATTTTAAAAATAACGTTAAACAAGAATTAATTATGGTATTTAACAAAAAAGAAATAAAACAAAATTTTATTAATACTATTAAACCTGAATTATTAAATTACATTGAAAAAAAACAATTAAGATTAGAAATAAATCCAGTTCAAATAATAAATACATTAAGTTCATTAAATAACAGAACCAAAAAAATATTTTCCAATATTTATACATTATCAGAAATGGAATTTTATAATAAATATTTCGATAATTTAAACAAATACGAAAAAGCACTAGTTTTGTCTTTATATAAAATGGATGTTGAAACTAGAATTTTATTATTATTAGAAAATGATATTTATGATTAAATGACATATTTTATGATATCGTTAATTATAAAGGTATAGGAGTAAATATATAAATTATTAAAATAATTAATAACAAATTAATAAAAAATAATTAATAACAAATTAATAACAAATTAATAAAAAATAATTTATTTGTTATTTACAAATTCGCTAATTATAGAATAAATCAACATAATAACCACAATTATTATTACAATCGCGTTAATAGAAAACATAATAAATCCACTAGGACAATAAAATGTTGTCATAAGTAAAAAAATCCATTGTACAACACAACATATTATAAAAATTATGCATCCAAACATAGCACCGAAAACAGCTATAATTCCAGTACCCACATCACCAGGCCCCACGGCACGTTTATACTGATAAACAGAAAAAGACACACAAATTAAAGAAATTAACAATATCAAAATTACCAACAATAAATTAAATCCAAATATTGAACATGACATTAATATATATTAATATTGTATAAAAAATATACAAAATTATACTTTTTTTATTTATTAATTAATCATTATTTATTAACATGATTTTTTTTTTACTTAGTTTTTAATCTGTACTTATAGTTTTCGCCAAATTTCTAGGAAAGTCAGGATTTATATTTTTAGAACAGGATAATTCGTAAGCTAATATTTGTAAAGGTATAACCGATAATAAACCACCAAAATATTTATTCGTAGGTATTTTTATGTTAATATTACCTTTATTATAATCATCTATATCACTAATAGTTATTATATAACCATTCCTACATTTTATTTCATCAATAACGCCATTAATTCTATTAAAATCATCATTAGCTAAATTAATAATTATAACAGGTATATTATCGGTAATTAAAGCATAAGGACCATGTTTTAAGGCAGATGTACTATAACTTTCAGAATGTATATAAGATATTTCTTTTATTTTTAATGATCCTTCTTTAGCTATGGCTTCATTTGAATTTTTACCTAATATGAACATATTTTGAGCATTAATATTTTTCGCTAATTCTATCATATTGCCATGATTATCATCGATGACAGTTTTAACATCCATATATAATTTTTTCAAATCATTAATTATCGCAATTCTTTCTTTTAAATATATGTTTCTAATTTGAGCAAACCAAATAGCAATTAAAGACAATATTACTACATGAGAAGTAAACACTTTGGTAGACGCCACACCAACTTCCCTACCAGCATTCAAATAAACACCACAGGTAACTTCCCTAGCTATCAAAGAATCTACTACATTTATAACTCCTATACTAATTATACTATTTTCTTTAGCTATTTCTAATGCTCGATGTAAATCTTTAGTTTCCCCTGATTGTGATAATAATAATACAGCAGTATTACCTATTTTAGGGACATCTAATAAAGAAAAATCGGCTCCATCAAAAATTTGAACAGTATTAAAACCAGATATTTGTTTAAATAAATTTAAGCAATATAAACCAGCATTATAAGAAGTTCCGCAACCTAGAATTATTAAATTATCTATTTTTTTTAATATATTTTTATGACTTTCTAAACCACCTAATTTTACAGCATTATTATCCAATATTCTTCCACCGTTGCCTAATGCCCTTAAAATACTTGCAGGTTGTTCATATATTTCTTTAATAGTCCAATGTTTATAATTACCTAATGAATCATATGAATTAGAAATATCTTGATTTACATCTTTTAATACATAATTATTTTGTTTGGTAAATATTATTTTTTTATTACTTTTTTCTAAAATTACTAAATCATTATCCTTTAAACATACATAACTTTTTACATATTTATTAAAGGCACTTTGTTCCGAAGCTATTATAGCAAAATCATCACCAATTCCTATTAATAAAGGGGAACCATGTCTAACACAATATAATTTATTAGGATCATGTAAATATAATATAACTAGACCATAAGTTCCTCTTAATTCATTTAATGCCATTTTAATTGCCATTTCTACATTCCTTAATTTTTTATAAAATATACCTACTAAATTAACTATTACTTCAGTATCAGTTTGTGAATAAAATTCTATACCATGTTTATTTACTAATTCATTTTTTAATTCCTCATAATTTTCTATTATTCCATTATGCACCAAAGCAAAATTTTTATAAAAATCAATATGGGGATGTGAATTTTCATCAGTTTTTGGTCCTGTTGTTGACCATCTTTCATGGGCTATACCAATTGTTGCATTTTTAAACAATTCAGCGCAATTTATTAACATGGAAACAGCAGTTTCATTATCAGTTGATGCGTATTTTTTAATAGTATGTGTATTATTTAATAAAGTACATATTCCAGCAGAATCATAACCACGATTTTGCAGCATTTTTAATCCATGAATCAAATATTCATAAGCCTCATTGTATCCTATATACGCACAAATACCACACATTATATATATTATAAAATATAAATATTTATTTAAATAACCATTACTTAAATAATTAATAATTTATAATTTTAATAATTTATAATTCCAATAATTTATAATTCCAATAATTTATAATTTTTAATAATTTTTTTACTGGTATTTTTATATAATGTTAATAAATAAAATAACAAATGTAAATTTTAATAATTGTGATATATCTATTATATCATTAACTTTTCTATTTTATTTAATATTTGAATATAATAAGCAAAATACCGATCTTGATAACATAAGAAACATTGCATTATTTTATTCAATATTGTTATTATTTTCTGACAATGATATGTTTAGATGTTTAATAAATGTATTTTGTGTATTAGTAATTGTAATATTTTTAAATATGTTAGATAAAGACAAAATAATATTAATGTTAGTATTGATGTTTTTCTTATTTTTAATAGACATGTATATGATTAGACAAATATGTTGCAAAATGCATGATCCATCGCTAACACCAACATTAATTAAAAATCAAAGGAAATGTAAAAAAGAATACAGAAATTATATGACTAGCATATTTGTAATAATTATGATGTTAATTATCTAATAATGTAATAAATATAATAGTTAATAATAATAATAAAAATAAAAATGAAAAATAAATTCCAAAATACATATATATATATAATTATTATATACATTAAACTACTAATAATGTCTCGATTAGACTTGTCAAATTCTATTCATAACTTTGACATTGACATACCTAAAGATCCGCTTTGCTTACCTAAAGATCCGCTTTGCTTACCTAAAGATCCGCTTTGCTTATCTAAAGATCCGCTTTGCTTATCTAAAGATCCACTTTGCTTATCTAAATTAAAAATAGACGAACCACATATATTATTACCTGTTAAAAATCCTCAATCCGAGTTATTTGATCCTAATTTATTAGAGACTTGTAATGAAATAATCGATCCGATATATAATACTATTCAAATTTCTTTTTTAGCGAATTCTATTATCAACACGCTCATTTTTCAATCCTTACGTGATAAAAAACAATTAGGGGCATGTTTCATGTATATTCCTACAGCAGTTCATAATAGATTTTCACATTCTTTAGGTGTTTATAATTTAGCAAAAAAAGTAATGAAATTATTAAAAAAAAAACAACCTGAATTACATATTACTGATAGAGATATCGAGATTGTAGGTATTGCAGGTTTGGTTCATGATTTAGGTCATGGACCATATTCACATATGTTTGAAACATATTTAAAAAAAAATGGAACTAATTTTTGTCACGAGAATATGTCAATAGTTTTATTAAAATATATAGTTGAACATGACAATATTAATTTAACAGAACAAGAAATTATTAGTATTGAACATATGATCAAAGGTAACATACCTCCTTATGATATTGCAAAAACATTTATGTATTGCATTGTTAGTAATAAAGAAACGGGTATTGATGTTGATAAATTTGATTACATTCAACGTGATTGTTATTTTACTGGTAATAAATATATGTTTAATTATAAAAATTTAATAAATAATTGTCGAGTAATTAATAATAAAATTTGTTACAACGAAGATCAAATAGATAATATATATGAATTATTTAGATCTAGATTTTTGATGTTTAAACATGTTTATATGAATGGTGTAAATAAAGGTATTGAATTGATGATTATGGATATTATATCTAATCTTGGACCTATTATATCAATTCAAGATCATATTAACGATCCTGAAAAATTTTATAAATTGACTGATAACTATATTATTAGTTTAGTAGAATATTTTTCTCATGTTCAAGGTGAAAATAATATTGCTTTGAATATTCTAAATAATATGAAAAAAGGAAAAATATATACAGTAATAGTTGAAGAAAAATGGGAACCCAAGAACGAATACAAAAATTTAACTTGTAATGATATTATGGATGATATTATTAAATTTTGTAATAACACTATAATTAATAACGATTTAAGAATAGAAATATTTGAAATTAATTTTGGTAAAGGTAATAAAAATCCATTGAAATCAGTCGATTTTTATGATAATAATAATATTAATGCTAGTAAAAAATTAGCCAAAATTAATAACATTTTGATACCAACTAAAGTTTCAGAAAAAACAATCAGAATTTATATAACTGATCCCTTTAATACCCATAAAATAAGAAAAATTAAAAAAGCATATTATAATATGTGTGAAAAATATGTTGGTAAGCGTTATGAATCCTTGGATAAGTAAAGCGGATAATTTTTTATAAAAATGTTGTCCGAGTTTTATAGAGTTTGTTTTGTTGATTTTGTTTATTTATCCACTTGTTTGTTTATTTATTTACTTGTTTGTTTATTTATTTACTTGTTTGTTTTTTATGAGGAAAAAAAAAGTTACGTTTTATATTTCAAATTAATAATTCTTGTGTAAATATTTTCTAATTTCTATATTATTTGTCATTACAAACATAAAATTAGACATTAATTTTAAAATTATGAATATAATAAAACATGTTAATATATGGATTATTTATAATTTTTTTATCTTTAATTAATTTTAATATTATATCATTAACGTCATCATCCAAAATATTTACCAATAAGTGTAACCATTTTAAGATCATAGGATTGTTAAAAATATATGAATTATTATCTGAAATAATCATTTTATTTAATCTTTCTATATTTATGGCATATTTTGTTCCATCCATAAACAAATTATTTATATCAGAAAACATATTATTTATTGAATTTATCAAGTTATCCAAAATATTTTTAATATTAAGCCTTATAATACCTATATCATTTCCAGAATCTTGATTTGTTAATAATCGTAATTCTGATAATTGATTTTTCAAGATTTCAAGTAATTGTTCTTGATTATAAATTTCTTCCTTTAATTTATCATATTTTTTTTGTATACCTATATTTTTATCTTTTATTTTTTCTAAAATATTTATTTGGTTAATGTTATCGTAATATGTTTTTAATATAATTAATAAATCATAATTCTTAAAATTATTGCGAGTAACATTATTTTTAATTGCTATATTTTTAAATAAATTATTAATATTTTGTAAAAACAATAAAATATTCGAGTTCAAATAATTCTCATCAGTAATCAACCAATTAGTATCTTGTTTAATTTCATATTTTTTTATAATATCATATATTAATCTAGTTTTACATAAATTTTTGTCTAGTCTAAAAAATAATCTGTCAGGTTGTACAAAATGTGATATTATAAATTGTTTCATATTATGATCTATATTATCTAAACACTGAATTATTAATTTATTTACATTTTTCATATCAATATTTTTAACATCAAATAGACCATTATTAGATTTAGGTATTATAATAGTTTCTTCCAATAATTTTGTTAAATGTATATTATTATCATTATTATTATAAAAATTATCGGCAATAGTAAATATATTATTTATGTTATTTCTAGTTAATTTTATTTTAAAACGTGTTAATGGCATTTCAAAATCTGTTTTTGTTTCTTTGTATTTCATTGATAATTCAAATAATGCTTCGTTATTAATTAATAATTTATTTTTATGTCTTAATACTACAAAACTTTTTCCTTCATCAATGAAATTATTATTTAGGAATATATTTTTAATTTTATTTTTTTCTTGGTGATCTTTAATTATTATCATAAAATCATAATCTTTTATAAATTTTTTAATGATATCAAAATTTTCACTATTTATTTTATTTTGTTCAATAAATATTTTTAATAGATAAAAACCTAAAACTGAACCCCCTTTAAGATATATTTTATCAGTTATGTTAAAAACCTGTTCTATACAATTAATCCAATCTTCAACTTCGAGCATCAGTATATATTATTTACTTGTTATTATTTATTATTTATTAATAAACATTATTTATCATTTAAAAATCATTTTTTTAATAAAAAATTGAAATATTAAAGTTATCGCGTATTTGCTAAATAATCAAGTTATTACATATTTACTAAATAAACCCATATGGAAAATTATATTTGTCCAATAACCAAATTCATATTTCATAATCCTGTTTTAGCAAGTGATGGTTTTAATTATGAATTTAGTGCAATAACTAAACATTTACAAATAAGTAATATATCGCCAATGTTAGGAACGAAAATGGATAAAACTATTATACCAAATTTGTCATTAAAATTACAAATTAAACAGTATTTAGAAAAAAATCCTCAAGAATTAGAAAATCAATATCCAAATTGTTCTTTCCTAGATAATGAAAAAATTATTTACGATTATATTAATCAAAAAAATTATCAAAAATTATTAGAATACAATGATTATGATTTATCAAAATTATATACTAATGACAAATTAAAATTTTTCAAAAACTTGGATATCAAAATATTAAAACATATATTTAGAAATTGTATTAATATTATAAATAATAAATTAGAAATTGCTATCGCAATTAAATCATTAGGATTAGAAAAAGAACATAAATATTTAACTATATTAAAATTAAATTGGTTAAATATCAGTCAAAAACAAATTGACGATTATAATAATGACATCGATAATATTATCGATAATAATATTATCAATAATAATATTATCAATAATAATATTATCAATAATGATATTATCAATAATAATCAAAATAACATGGATAATTTTCAAATAAATATTTCTACAAATTTTTCGTCAATAAAAAGGACAATTATAAATAATTATAAAATTATATTTTTGTGTGGTTGTATTATATTTAGTTTGCTAAATTTTCCTTGTTATATGATTTCATTAAATAATTATAAACTTGATTATTCTAATATTTATATGATTTTATACACCTTTAGCTTATCATTCGTTGATAAGTGGTCGATACATTTTCCATTATGTATAATATTATTAACGATAATGATTATTTGCTTAATTGTATTCATATCGAGCATTATTAACACAGCCAATATATGGTTAATTTTGTTTAACATTGTGAATATTTTACCAAAAGTAAAAACGCAATTAGGTATATTTATTTTCGAGACAATGTTATTAAATATATTAAACATAATTTTATATGAATATGGAAATAATTCTATTATTACGATAGATATTGGTTCTGTTTTGGTAATAAATTCTACTATAGCTTCTATATCTACAATATATTATATGCGTTATATACTGTATATTACCATTTTTATTGATAACCAACGTTTTGGTTTTTTAAATAATTAATTATTATAAAATATACAAGTTATTATTATTTTTTATAATCATCTTTTTATAAAATTTTACAAAATATTGGTATATTTATAAAATATATGAGTAATTGTTTAACCATATTGCAATTAATTATAAATTTGGTTAATAAATAATTAAAAACGACAACGATAACTATTAAACCAAGACAAAACAATAACTAATAAACCAAGACAAAACAATAACTATTAAACCAAGACAAAACAATAACTATCAAATCAAGACAAAATAATAAATAATAAATAACAATAAAAAAATGAAAATTAATTTTTAATAATAATACAATAATAATACAATAATAATATAATAATAATGTGTGGAATAATATGTATAATTCATTATCATAATAAAGAAAATTATGACTTTAACTTGGATAAATTTAAAGAATGTACGGATCGTTTAAAAAATCGTGGTCCGGATAAAACAAATTATTTGGTTATTAAAAAAGAAAATTATGATATATATTTTGGTTTTACCAGACTTGCTATAATGGATACATCTATTAATGGTATGCAACCTTTTACGAATAATAATGGAGATTATGTAATATGTAATGGAGAAATTTATAATTATTTAGATTTAGCTAAAAAATATGATATTAATTTAGAAACAAGTTGTGATTGTGAAATATTATTACCTTTATTAAATAAACTAGATTTTACAAACGTTGTTAATAATTTAGATGCAGAATTTGCATTGATTTATTATAATAATTTAGAAAATAAATTATTTGCAGCTAGAGATAAATATGGTGTTAGACCTTTATATTATGGTTTTAGTGATAATTTAATAGGTTTTGGTTCAGAATTAAAAAGTTTGCATTCTGTAATGGATTATGTAGAACAAGTAAAACCTCAAAACATATTTCAAATTGAATTAGATAAACCTAGAAACGAAAATGTTCATATTGAACGATATTATGATATTAATAATGTAAAATTTAATGTAAATAACGATATAGTATTAATAAAACAAAATATTAGAAATTTATTATTTAATGCAGTTAAAAAAAGATTAATAGCAGATAGACCAATCGGATTTTTATTATCAGGAGGTTTAGATTCTAGTTTGATTGTTGCTATAGCAAGTAAAATTTTAGGTCCGGAGAACATAACATGTTTTTCAATAGGAATACCAGGAAGTCCAGATATAGAAGCGGCCAAAATAGTAGTTAATTATTTAGGAATCAAAAATCATCATATAATACCATTTTTAATAGAAGAAGGTATAAGTATTTTGCCTCAAGTCATAGAAACAATAGAAACATATGATATTACTACTATTAGAGCTTCTACGCCTCAATATATTATGGCAAAGTATATTAAAGATAATACCGATATACGTGTTATATTATCAGGAGAAGGATCTGATGAATTACATGGAAGTTATAGATATTTTTATAACGCGCCAAATTCTATTGAATTTAATAAAGAAACAAAAAGATTATTAACTGATTTATGTTATTTTGATAATCTAAGAACTGATAGAACTATGGCAAATCATGGCTTAGAAGTTCGTGTTCCATTTTTGGATTTTGATTATGTTAATTATATATTATCAATTGATCAAAATTTATTAATGTTTAATGATAAAAATATGGAAAAAAAAATAATAAGGGATAGTTTTATTAAATTATTGCCTGAAGAAATATTATACAGGCGTAAAGAAGCATTTTCAGATGCGGTATCTAATACTGAAAATAATTGGATTAATAGTATCAAGATTCAAGCTAGTAAAAAAATCACCATGGAAAAATTATTAAATAATACATATATTATGAATAAACCAAAAACTGTTGATGCATTATATTTTAGACAAATTTTTGATTCAATATATCCTAATCGTGATAATGTTAATCCTTATTATTGGTTGCCAAAATGGCAAAAAACTGATGTTCAAGATCCATCAGCAACAATTTTAAATTGCTATTGAGAATTTAAAATTTGATAATGAAAAACTTAATAACGAAAAACCAATATTATTTTTATTTTATTTTTTATGAATTTTTATCAAATTACTAATAATTTAATGAAAGTCATTTATATATGATAACTATATTAGCGGAATCCGAACACGAAAATAAAAATATAGCTAATAAACAAATAGAAATAATAAATTCTATGATAACAAGGAACAATAAATTAGTTATTATGGAAATGTCTCCTTTATCGTTATGGATAATGCAAGATATAATTTTATCAGGATGCAAAAATATAAAAGAATTAGAAATTTATATAAATCCTACTTGGTCATATCTTAGAAAAACTTTAACTAAATTAGCAATTCAAGGTAAAATATATTTGTTAAGTTATGATATGATACAAATATTTTCTGGTGATTTTTGTATTCATGTTAAAAACTATTTTAATATTACTTTACCTGATCCTTGGATAAAAAATAATATAGATACAAAAAAAATACAAACCGAATTAAATAAAATTAGCATAAAAAAATACAATAATATTTATAATGATTTACATTGTTTAATATTTAAAAATATTATTAAATATATTCCTAATTCTTGTAAAGCAATATTAAAATATAGAGAAGGCAATGATCCAATATGGTTGAATTATATGATAACTCGTGATACAATAGGTGCTAAATATATTAATAATTTATTAAAAAATTTTACTTTCGATATTATTGTAATATGTCATATTTTTCACGCTTATTATAAAAAGTATCATAAAAAAAGAAATGATTTAAAATATAATTCTGGATATAGTAATAAACTTGTTCCTTTTGCTAGTAATATAAAAGGTAAAAAAAGAAATATTATGATAATCGATAAAACAAAAAAATATCCAATAAATACTTTGGAATATCATATTAAAAATAAAATTAAACTAGATAATAAAAAAGATTATTTAGAACTGAATAATATTTTATTGTATCCTGGACAATTTGATGAATATTTATTGGCTTGATATTTATAAATTACAATATTTATTAATATATTTTTATCTTTTTGTTTGTAAATATGTTATTGAATATTTTTTTAATATTTTATATAAACTATTATAACTTTCTCAAAATAAAATTGAAAAAAAAGTTCTATTTTATGTCGATTATATATAATTATCATATTAAGGTATTTGAAAATAATGTTTAAACTGTATAACATTAAGATCCAAAATAAAAAAATTTATATTGAAAATTCTGAAAGTCAATATGATATAGTGTTAATAATATCAGATAATTGTTCGGGTTGTGACATACTTAAAAAAAATATTAAAAAAAATAAAGACGAATTATTAAATTATAAAAATGTAAATTTCCATGTTTTACATGCAAAAGATATAAAAGATTTAGAAATAAAAATATTTCCTTCGTTTGTGATAATAAATAATATTAAAAATACACAATCTATATTTAACGCAAATTATAATAGTTTAATCTACGCATTAAATAAATATTGTATTTAATATTAAAAAATTACTAATATTTCATATTTTTTATCTTCAAATATTTCGTTTTGTATTTTAAATATTTTTTTTTAAAATTTTTATTGCCTCCTAATTGGGAATTAAAAAGACTAGAAACGCAAGCATTTTTATCTTTATCATCTATTTCAACTGCCGAATTAACATAATTAGTAAATGTCATTTCATTAATATTATCATCTTCAGATGATACAGTGTCAAAAATAATAATTCGCGGAACATAATTTACATCACTCATGCATAATAAAGGAATTATCGCTCTGCCACAAGTATATTTATTTTCATTTATTTTACTATCGATATTTAATTTATTATTTGGACAATTCGATACAACATAATTATCTCTTGTCATATTATTTACGTTTTCAATAAATAATGGTATAAAATTATCAATATCCTTTATATATAATGAAATACTAAATAGAATATTTTGTAAAATTTTACTAAATATTTTTACAAATTCTAAATTATCAATTATTTCATGAGGAAATTTAATTTTCCAAAAATTTGCAAAAATTCCATCACTATGTAATATGCACACAGGATTAGATGGAATTATTGAATCTAAATCACAATTTATATTACCATTTATTTTATTACTTCCGGAAATATCGCCAAATATACTTTCGGTAAATATTTTATATCCTTTAATATGTGTTTCTAAAATACTTAAACTTTTGATTAAATTTTCGTTAATTGTATTATTGACATAATAATCTTCGTTACTTAAAATTCCCTTGATTTTTTCAAGTGAAATCGTAATATTTCTCGTAATCATCATAATTCTTCGTGACGCCATCCTATATATAAAATAAAACAAAATAAAAATAAAATAAAACAAAACAAAATAAAATAAAATAACATAACATTTTCACAAAAATATAATCGTTAAAACACATATTTTTACGAAAACAAAAGAAATTATATTATGTTATATTTTCATAAAAATATAATAATTGAAATGTATAATTATATTTTAATTATAATATTCATAAAATAGCCTTATTAACTATTCAATAAATAAATTTACTAACAAATAAAAATTTGGAATATACTTTTTAATACAATTATTGAATTATAATTTACTGATAATAAATATAATGCCAGAAATAATAGAAATCAAAAAATATACTGACTTTTTGAATAAACATGTTTCTAATAAAAATTTATTAGAAATTAACATACTTAAAGGTAGATATAAAAAACATGGTATAGATTTAAAAAAAATTAAGAAATTATTACCTACTAAATTAATAAAAGTATATTCAAAAGGTAAGTTTATGTATATGGAATTCAATGATATATATTTAGGTTTTACTATGGGATTATCAGGAGGTTTTGTATATTTGCCTAATAATTCTAAAAAATTTTTATATCCATTAGTTCAAGATTATAATATGAAAGACTATTATAAAACTAGCATGAACCATAGAAATATCGAGTTTGTTTTTAGTTCAGGTAAAATGTATTTCCATGATACATTAAGTTATGGAACTATGACAATATTAAATAAAGAACAATTAGATAAAAAATTAAAAAAAATTGGTCCCGAAGTATTAAATATTGATTATAAAGAATTTATCAAAATAATAAGAACTAGAAATAATAAATTAATAGGTAATGTTATTGTAGATCAAAAATTATTATCGGGAGTAGGTAATTATCTTAGAGCTGATGCCTTATGGTTAAGTAAAATATCACCATTCAGAAAAGTAGATACTTTAACCGATGCAAATTTAAAAAAAATATATGAATCTATCATTATTTTAATATGGAGTGATTATAATATCGAATATGCTAAAAAAAAGAAAATAATAACAAAAGATACAATCATACCTCAAAAATATAATCGTGATTTTTTGATATACATGCAAGATAAAGATATTTTTAATAACAAAGTAATAAAAGAAGATTTATATGAAAAATCGAGTGTAAAAAGATCTATATTTTGGGTAAAAAATTATCAAAAGTAATAATAATAATTTTATAAAATAATACCAATATTATTACTAAAATCTAGTAATAATAAAAAAAATATAATATTATGTTTTGCTAAAGGATTTTGATAACATAAAAATGACATAAAAATGATATAAAAAATGATAATTTATTATTTAATTAATAAGGATATATATATATATATAATTATAGTAAATGACTTATAATAGTGATTCTGATGATAGTATGATGTATTTTAATATGGATTCGTTAAATAACCTGGATATAGAGGATTTAATTGACCAAGATTTAATTGATAATTTTGATAATTATATTAAGTATGATTTTCAAGAATTTAACGATTATAAAAATATGACTGAACAAGATCATTTAGCCATATTAAAAAAAACATATGGTTATGATAATTTCCGTGATAAACAATATGAAATAATAACATCTTTATTGGATAAGAATGATGTGTGTGCAATAATGTTTACTGGAGCGGGTAAAAGTTTATGTTTTCAATTTCCGCCAATAATAGCAAATAAATTAGCAATTGTAGTATCACCATTAATATCATTAATGAATGATCAAATGATAAAAATGACAAATATTAATGTTCCATCGTGTGTATTGAATGGAGAAATACCATATTCCAAAAAACTAGATATTATATCCAAATTATATGCAAATCATTATCGTATATTGTATGTTACACCTGAGTATATAACATTACATCAAGAAATATTAATTGAACTAAATAATCGAGACATTTTAATGTTGGTTGCAATTGATGAAGCTCATTGTAGTTCAATATGGGGTAATGATTTTAGACCCGAATATAAAAACTTGTCATGTATTAAGGATACAGTTCCTAATGTTCCTATAATAACATTAACAGCTACAGCAACTACAAAAGTACAACAAGATATAATAAATACTATTTCTTTAAAAAATCCTAAAATTATAAGGACTACATTTAATAGAACAAATTTATATATTGCAATTAAAAATAAAACAGATTCAATAGTAAATGATATAATTGATTATATTAATCCTGAAAATATGCCATGCATAATATATTGTGGAACACGTGATGCTACTGAAAAAAATGCAGAAATATTAAAAAAAATTGGTATAAAATGTGCAGCATATCATGGTGGTATGGCAACTGAAGCAAAAAATAAAGTTCATAATGATTTTATAAATGCTAACATATTATGCGTTGTCGCTACCGTAGCTTTTGGTATGGGTATAGATCAAACAATTAGGACAGTTATACATTATAATACCCCGCCCGATATAGAATCATATTATCAAGAAATTGGCAGAGCAGGTAGAGATGGTAATTTAGCTAATTGCATTTTATTTAAAAGTAGTAAAGATTTACAAAATCATTATTATAATATTAATAGAATTGAAGATGACATGTTAAGAAATAACAAAATGACCTTATTAGCAGAAATTAAAAAATACATACAATGTACATGTTGTAGAAGAAAAAATATATTAGAATATTTTAGTGAAGTATATGATGTCATCAATTGTGGTTTATGTGATAATTGTATTTCAAATGACAAAATTGATATTGATTTTACTAATGATGCAGAAGTTATTTTAAAAACAATTTGTTTAACAAAAAATTTATATGGTTCTACAATGATATGTAATATTATAAGAGGTTCCAAATCTAATCAAATACCGACAAAATATAAACAATTAAATGTTTATGGAATTGGTATTGAAAAAAAAATAGAATGGTGGAAAGAATTAATCGAATTATTAATAAATAATGGTTATTTAAAACAAGATGCTATACCTGGAGGTAGAGGAGCGACCTTAAAATTAACACAAAAAAGTATCCAATGGTTAAATACTAAGCCAAAAACAAATATTATTTTTAAAGTTGAACCAAGATTATTACAATCTACACTTAATACAAAACAAATTACAAATAATAATAAAAATATTAAATCAACTGTAACAAAAACGTCGACCAAAATATCTAATGAAGCGACTAGTTCTAAAATATCTACCGAAGCGTCTAGTTCTAAAAAACCTAATACTACAACTAAACCAAGTGAAAAAATAATAATAGAGGAACCAATTATAAAAAATAAAATAATAAAAAATACAAAGAAAAAATCAACACAAAAAACAAAAGAAAAAGAAGAAATAAAAGAAGAAATAAAAGAAGAAACAAAAGAAGAAATAAAAGAAGAAATAACAGAACCAATAATAAATAAAAAATATACACAAGAAGATATTATTAAATTATACAATGAAGGTAATAAAGAAATAAAACAATTAGCAAAAATAACAAATTTAAATAATATAACTATAGAAAAATATTTAACGAATGCATATAAAAATGATTTAATAACAATAGATAATTTTATTGACAAAGAAACATTAAAATTAATAACTGATACAATAAATAAATATCCTAATAAAAAACTAAATGAAATCAGACAAGAATTACCTAGAAAAATAAATTATTTGCAAATTAAATTAACTAAAGAATATATTATAAAAAATAATAAAATAGACGACGAAGTATTTTATGAAGACGAATAATTATTAGGTTCAAGTAAATAAATATTTTCATAAAATAGTTTCATTTAAATAAGCATTGATTACTATTTGAATATTCAATTTAAGGATAAACGTGTTCTACATAAATAATATTTAACAAAGAAAAATATTTTTTATGAATATTATGTTTTTTTAAATATTCATATTTTATTTATACCTTTCGTGTATGTATTTTTCGTATGATTTTTAAAAAAGTCGTAATTTTTTGCTAGAAATGAAAGCATACTATACGTACCATTTTTATTGGTAAAGCTTTTATGTATATCATCATCCATACATTTAATAACAAATTTATAAAAATTACCAATTTTGTAAGTTAGTTTATTAGTAATTTGTAATTGATATTTAAATATATAATTTACTGAATAATCTAGTTTTATAAATTCATTAGTTTTATAAAATTTCTGAGAATAATTAGAATAAAATATATATTTTTTATCGAAATTATCATCTAATACTTCAAAAACAATTAAATATGTATCATATAATGTTAAATATCCATTAATATTTGTATCTAAACAATATATATAATCGTAATAATCTTTATTAATATTATAACCATCAACACACTCGTCTATTTGGTAATATGTTTTAAAACCTAAATAACGTAAATTTATTTTTTCAAATGATTCATGTGTTTCTTGATCTAAATATATATGTTTTTCTAAATGTTTTGTAAATATTTTATCAAATTGTAAATTTTCTTCTAATTGTTGTTTTAATATTATAGTCTGATGTTTGGTTAAATAACTACAAATACCATGATTATTTGAATGTTTTATTTCACAATAATCTTTTTCTTCTAAATAAGTGTTATCTGATGAACTGAATTTTTTAACATTTATATTATATTTTTCTAAATATTCTAATTTTTTCAATCGTTTTTCTAATAATTGCAAATACACATAATTACGATTTAATAATTTCGATTCTTCATTTTTATAATTAATTTCAAACATGTTTTATTATATTAATTAATAGTTATCATTTATAAATATAGTTATCATTTATAAATAAAATTATCATTTTTTTTTTTATATCTTGCGTTATATTTTGTAATTCTAAAAACTTTGTAGAAATAATAGATAAATCAATTATAAAATAACAAATAAAAAAAGTAATGTAAAACAAAAAATATTAAAATTAATAACTAATAAAAAACTAAATGAAATTAAGAATTAGAAAAATAAATTATTCATAAATTAACTAAGCAATATAAAAAATGATAAAATAGATTAAGTATTTTAAGACGAATAATTACCAAATTATTGTCTCAATATTATTATCTAATAAATGTTTATTAATTATACCAAAATGATCACAATTACAAAATTCCGGATAAATATTTAATTTTTTTTTATAAGATAATCCTGAAGGATGAGAAGAAATAGAAACTTTGTGTTTTTGTAAATCTATTAAATTTAACTTGCTCAAAGAATAACTACCCCATAATAAAAATATAACATTATTACATTTAGTTGATATAAATTTTATCAATTCATCAGTAAAATCTACCCATATATCTTTATGACTATTTGGAACACCTTCATTTACTGTTAATGCTGTATTTAACATTAAACAACCTTGTCTAGCCCAATGTTCCAATGATCCTGATTTAGGTAAAGTTTGATAATGTTTAAAATTTAGCATATTACTATAAATATTTCTTAAAGACGGAGGTATATTTTTATTATCGGGAACTGAAAATGATAAACCATTTGCTAAACCTGGAGTATGATAAGGATCTTGGCCTAAAATCACGACCTTAATATTTTCTAATGGCGTTAATTCTAATGCTTTAAATACATTACAGGATTCTGGATAAATTTTATTAGTTTGTTTTTCCAAAAATTCTGTAATTTTTTGTATCATTGTTATGATCTTTGGATCATTAAAAAATTCTTGATAAACATTAGGAATATTTAATTTGTATGTCATTATAATAATTATGTTTATATATCCTTTATATATTCTTCATATGTTATAATATTTTTTTTCATTTTTTTATATTTTAGAATAAAAAATGAAAAATTATTTATGATATTTAATAATAACTTTATTATTAAATAATAACTTTATTAATTACCTAAGGTGCTATGTTTTGTGATGATAATTATATTGAATTAGATATGACAATAGTATCAGAAATAATTAAAAAAGATTTGACCAAAATAATAATTGATATAAACAATGACTTAAGAACATATAAATTACGTAATCATTCTATTAAAAAAAAAATATTATATAACAATTCATTAACTTTTAATAACAATGATAATATATTAAAAGATTATAAAAATAATTATGATTACGATAACATATTATTTAGAAAAGATGAAAAATATATGTTGATCGATTTTTATAATAAAAAATATAATCAATTTATATGTATTGCTTTTAATAAAAACAAAATATCTAATGAATATTCATTAGAATATTACAATATGCTAAAAAAATATTATATGATTATATTTTTATTTTTAATAACCGTATTTTTTTTGTTATTACTAAATAAATCATTTTTTGATATGTTATTCTTTGATATAATTATATTTATTCTAGTTTTTTTGTTTTTGTTTTTAATTATTAGTATAATTACTAAAATAATTATTAATAATAAAACCTTAAAAACAAAAAGACAAAAATATTATGATATTATTGGTAAAAATATGGATATTTTAGCTAATAAAATAAACCTATATTACAAATTTTCTAATAAAAAAAATGAAATTTATAGCTTAAAATTATAAAATTCATATATTTTATAATATTTTATAACATATGAGCAATGAACTTACGCCATTATTAGGACCAGAAATTAATTACAATACATTGAACATTGCAACAATACAAAACGATATTAATGATAAACAAAACGAAATAATCAAAAATATCAATAATGATTTAAGGATATACAAATTATATACTCATCTAATTAAAAAATTAATTTTAGAAGATTATGTAGAAAAAAACAATATATCTTATGATAATAAATATAACAATATTGAATTATTTAACAAATATATTTCAAAATTAGATAAACATACAGAATTACATGGTTTTGTGTTAAATGATGATAATAAATTAATAGTAAATAATTGGAATTATAAGGAAAATTATGATTATGATAATATATTTGAAACAAAAAATAAAAAATATGAATTAATAAAATTATATAATCATGAACCTAATTTTAAAATAAAATTAAATCAAGATTTTAATAAAAAAAAAATTATCTATAATATTATTGCCTTCGTAATTTTATTAATTTTCGTATCTGTATTATTTTTTGGTTTAACAAAAGATATAGTTATCACTATGTGTATAATTGCATTAATTATTATTGTAGCTTTATGTTGTTTGCTTTTGCTATATATAACTAATTATATTATTTGTATTAATAATATGTTAAACGAAAAAAAAACCTATTTAGATAAGAAACTAAAAAGAGAGAAATATTATAAAATTATAGGTAAAAATAATATGGAACTATGTAAGTAATTTTTTTATTAATAAAAAATGAAATTATTATTCTTAAAATATTATTCTATTATAATAACAATAATTATGCATAATGCAAGAATATAACGAACAAACGCCAATATTACAAGCAAAAATAAAATATGTTACAGAATTAAATATAAATACAATTAAAAATAATTCAGACAAACAAAAACAAGTAACAATTGATAACATAAATAATCAAAGAAAAGAAGTAATTCAAAACATAAATAACGAATTAAAAATATATAAAGAAAAAATACTTTTAATAAGAAATTTAATTGCCAAAGATTATGTTGATAACAATTATATAGTATATGATAATAAATATGGTGATTATGAAAATTTTATAAAATATACCAATAAAGTTAATAATTGTATTAAAAGAGGAGTAATTATAGATGAAAATAATAATTGGTTAATAAAATTATGGAATTATAAAAATAATTATAATTATGATAATCTGTTTAACAATAAAAATGAAAAATATAATCTAATTAAATATTATAATGTTGAACCAAAAAAGAAGCAATTTTTCATAAATAATTTATATATCTCAGAATCACAAGAAGTAAGTTTAACAAAATTATTTGTTATTACTATAATGATGTTAATAATGTGTACGATATTGCCAATTTTATTATTAATATCTGAATTGAATATATATATTGCGAGTATCGTAATATTGATATATTTATTCTTATGTATATTTATTCCATTTTGTCTTGTTTGTGTTGGTTTGAGATTTATAATAGTTTATATTACTGTTTCACCATTTTGGAAACAATACTATGAATATGAAAAAAAAAGAGAAAAATATTATAATATCATAGGAAAAAATAACATGGAATTATTAATTGAATTAAATGATCAATATAACAAATTAATTAACACAAACAATTTAAATACATATTAGTGAATAAACTTGGTTTTGGAATATTTTTTTTATAAATTTGTTTTAAAATATTATCAGTTTTTATATCATTTACAACAATATTTATATAAGGACTTATTTTATTATAACATTTATTAATTGTTGGAACTGATGTTGCCGAGTGTTGTGATAATGTTTTTATTGGAATAGGTAAATTATATTTATATATAACTATTAAAATAACACTTGGTGCAACTGTTGGAGCTACAAAATTCGAACACAAATATAATTTGTTAATATTTTTGGCTATTTTTAATGCTTCTTCCATATAAACATTATCCATTAATAAATCTTCACATAATTTAGGTATATAATCCAAACATGTTATTCTTGTTGGTTGATTATCATTTGATCTAACTAGTTTTGCATACATTTTACTACCTTTTGTTAATTCTTTTGGATCTATATTACAATATTTTGCAAAATCCTTATTATTACATAAATTTTTATTACTAATGCAAGCTTCCTTTAAACATATTGCTATTAAATTATTCTTTTTTTTATCTCTTCTTGATGTATTCTTATTCATATTTTTCATATCTTGTTTTAGACTAATATACATAATTTTAGCCGTATCTTCTATTTTTTTAGAAAATTTAGCCATTTGACATATTTCCCTAATTTTTTTTGAAGCTTGGTAAATATTTCTAGTATCTTTTGTAATATCAAAATTATTAACATTAAAACTGTTTGTTTTTGTATAACCACAACTACCATTATTATTAACTGGCATTAAAGTTGTGCTAATTAAGGTATAACCATTATTATGTTCAAATAAATTTTTACCAATTTCTATACTTCTAGAAACTAGTTTGCCACATTTTTTACATATATTATTACCGTCAATTAATATAATATCATCATTAATACATTTAATACAATTTAATTGTTTATCATTATTATCGTTAATATCTATCATTTTTATATTATTATTACTTTCTTTTAAAAATATATCCAATTCATCCGCCTTATCGAATAACATGTCATCAGTATAATTAACAATATTATCTAAAATATCCATTATGTTTATACTGTTGTTATTCATAATGATATATACAATGTAATTAAATTTCAATTTTAAACGCATCAAATTTTAAAATTTTTTATTTAATATATCATTCTGTGTTGCAAGAAGGTTAATATTAGAATTTAGTTTTTCATCTATGATATGTTTTAATTGTTTATTTTCTTTTACTAAACTTTCTATTTTTTTTTGTTCTAAATCTATATTATTAAAATTTTTATTAATATGTTCTGTAATTTTGGTCATTATTTGTATTGAGTATGTGTATAATGTATTTCTAATTTTTAACATACTGTTATAATTATTTTTATTGATTGATTTATTTATTTTAGTGCTAACTATAGTAATTACTTTTAGTGTATAAGATAATATTTTATAAATTAGTTCTGACACAATATGTTCAATTATTTCAAAATTATCTGGATACAAATTTTTATATTCTGTGTTATTGTTATTAAATGAGTTTTCGAATCTTAAAATATCCTTATTTAAATTAATTAGCATTTGCAAATTACTCATGAAAGGTGATTTTTTAAAATTATAAATTTTTATGTATTCGTTTTCATAAGTATAATATTTTTCACGTTTTAATATGTATTTTTTTATTATTGCTTTTGATCTGTCATATATTTCCGTATTTATAGAATTAATATTAAATATCTTTTTTATAAAATAATCTGACTTATCATAAGGACTCAAAATATATTTCATTAATTCAATTATAGAAAAATGACCGATGGTATTCTGTCTATAATTTTTTATTATAAATTTGTTGTTTGTATAAGTTGCATATATTGCATTTTTATCAACACTATCATATAAATTTTTTTTATATTCACTCGAAATATTATCTACGTTAAATATATTATCTTTGTCTATGTCATTATGTCTTACCGAATCATTCGCAAACTGGTTATTATTAGCGAACTGATTATTAGCAAACTGTTTATTATTGGCGAAAACATGATTATTCATTAATTTAGGGAAGACAGCATTTTTGTTCATATTTTGTAGATCGTTATAGAATATATCGTTTGGTTTTCCATGATTTGGTTTTAATCCTTGATTTAATCCTTGATTTAATCCTTGATTTGAAATTAAATCTTGATTTAAACCTTGTTCTAGTTCTTTGTCATAAAATTTGATATTATCATTAATAACATTACTTATTATTTGCTCCGATACTATTTTATCGATAAGTTGGTTATTATATGCCGTATTCATAATTTCAGAAGTTCCGTCATTTGTATTTTTTTTTATATTCCAATATAACATAATTATATAAACTAATTATATAATTTTTAATGTCAATATAACATTAAAAATAATTAAATAATATTTTATTAAATTATATTATAGTATAATGAACATTGATATATTATTTGCTATTTTATTATTAATATTATCATTCATAATTATTTATAATCTTGTTTTAGAATACAAGAATCGTGATAAAAAAAAATATTACAAAAAACAATATGAACATTTGTATATTACTAGTTCTAAATTGTCTAGAGGTGATTTATATAGGTTATTAATGTTGCAATTAATACCATTTATTATTTGTGAATTATATAAAGAAAAAAAATTTTTTGATATAAATAATCCTTTAAAATCTAAAGCCGGTGAAATATTATTAATATTATTTACTTATATATTATATTCAGAATTATTGTTTTATTATATATAATTATATATTTCTAATATTTAATTCTTTTTTTGTCTTGTATTTCTTTTTTTTGGTTCCTCTACTTTTGATTCTACTTTTGGTTCTTCTGCTTTTGGTTCTACTTTTGGTTCTTCTGCTTTTGATTCTACTTTTGGTTCTTCTGCTTTTGATTCCCCGCCTTTTTTATTACTTCTTGATTTAGGTTTCATTTTAACTTCTTTAACTTCTTCTTTAACTTCTTCTTTAACTTCTTCTTTAACTTCTTCTTCTTCTTTAACTTCTTCTTTAACTTCACAACTGGCTTCCTTTTGTTTTACTTCCTTAGTTTTAATTGCTTTTTTTTTATTAACCTTTTTTGCATTTTTTTTGTTTTTCTTTTTAACATCTTCATTTTCCATTTCATCTTCGATATTTTTACCAATAGAATCCTTAAAAATGTATTCTCTATATCCTTTAATTTTATTAATTTTAGGTTTTCGTTTATAAAATACTTTCTTTTGTTCCATTACAGGAACTTGAACACCATTTTCTTCAGTATATAACATAACTTTTTTGTTATCTTTATCTCTTACAAAATTACCCAAATCATCCTTTTGATAAACAGGTTCCATTAAAGGAACTTTTTTATCAACAGTTTTCATTACAGTTTTTTTACTTTTTTTGTCATATACTTCTTTTTGTTCTTTGACTGGAACATTATTTTCATCAAAAACTTTTTTGAATAATTTAACAGGTTCTAAAGTAGTATCGTATTCATAATAACCTTCATAACCATGAATTCTCAATTTCTTTTTTTTAATACCTTGTGTACATTCGATAATTTTAACTTGGATTTTATTATTAATATCGTAAATTGCATCTCTATTTTCACTCATTAGTCTATTTTCTACTGATCTTAAGGCCTTTGAACCGGCTTGTTTTGGTTTTCTTGCCTTAAATCTACCATAAGTTTTTCTTTTACCGTTTTCATCTACTTCATCAGTTAAAATATTAAAATTTCTTTTTCTATCTCTTCGTTTTCTTTTTACTACTTCTCCGACTACAGGTTCTTCCATTTTAACTTCTTCTACTTTAACTTCTTCCATTTTGACTTCTTCCATTTTGACTTCTGTTTTTGGTTCTTCTAAATCTTTTGTTACTTTTCTATTATTTTTTTTTTGTAAATTACTCGACTCAACTTTAGTATTTGTTTTTGCCATTTTATTATATGATTATATTGTAAAATTTTTAAAAAATATAAACGCATCAACTTTTATTTAAAATTAAATAAATTATTAAAAATTATATTTAAAATTTTTTTAATAAATCAAAAAACTATAATTTTTTATAATTTTTTTATAGAATTTTAATAAAAATAATCAAAAAAAATAATAAATGTATTTTATATATATTGTTTATAATAAAAAATGCATAGCGATATTAAAACGAATATTATTATATATAAAAAAAATGTTGATAAACTTGATAAATTATATACAAGTAATGAAGCAACAAAAAATATCGATAAGATGATTAAAAAAAAAAATAATGAATTATTAATATGGGCAAATAACATGACATCTGAATATGACATATGCGTAAAAAATTTAAATATTATATATGAAAATGTAATTAAATCATGATTTTATAAAGTATATGTATATAATGATAAAAGAAAATGATATAGATTATATTATTCCAAATTTATATTTAGGCAATTATGAATCATCTAAAAACATGGCATATATTAAAAAATATAATATCAAATATATTATATGTATTATGGTAAATATTGATGAACAATTTAAAAATAACAAAGAAATTACTTATTTTCATATACCAATTAAAGATGAACAAGATTGTAAAAATATTAAAGTAAATTATAAAATATTATTTGATGATATTACTAAATTAATAGATTATTTATTGAGATTAAATAATGGTTCAATACTTGTTCATTGCAAAAAAGGGCATCATAGGTCAGCAGCTATAGTTGCTCATTATTTAGTAAATTACCATAATTATGAATTGAAAACTGTCATAAATTATATTAAACAAAAACGTCCCCTTGCATTAAGACGTAATTGTTGCATTATGGATAATTTATGGTATTATAATAAAAATTGAATAATATTTTTTTAAATCTATTCATTATATATTTTTTTATACAATCACAATGGCTTTACAATACGACATTCACAGTAAAAAATATCCTAGACATCACATATATAAAATTCAACATTTTATTGAATTTAACTCGAAACAAGATAATTATAATAAATTAACACCTTTAAAAATAAAAAAATTATTTGAATTATCAGTGTTATGTTTCCATGCTATTAAATTTTTAACTGATTTAGAAGAAGAATTAGAAATTAAATATATTGATAATTGGCAAGACAAAATTAATCATATTAACAGCAATCCAAAATATTTTAATATTATTTGGCGTAATATTTTTACAAACTCGTTAAAAACTCGCACAAATAATAAACTAGAAGACGAAGATTTAGAATTAATTTACCAATTGAGTGAAATCGGTATTTCTCCAATTTTCTTTTGCCATTTATCAAAATATGTATGGTCTGATAAGGATACATATTGTTCTTTTTGGTTAAAATACTTGCAATTAATTAATGTGAAAGCAAAATTATATTATGAATGTGATAAAAAATTAACAAATAAATTATTAGCTCACCTAACATACATACATAATATACATTATAATATGTATCAATATTTAAAACAAGAAAATACTAGTTCTAAATATTTTGACGAATTTATACAAATTTTAGAATGTGAAGATGATGATTATAATTGTTTGATGGATAAATTACCTGATCAAAGATTTCATATTTTACCACATTGGGATTATTCTGATGATATTAACTTTTTCATGTTATAATTCGTTTATTTATTTATTGTTTGTTATTATTTTTTGTTGTTATTCGTATTTACTCATAATTTTATCACATAACTCATTAACTTGGTCTATTTTGTCTATAAAATCTTGTTCTAATAAATTAGTATATCCATATACCCACAATAAAGTATCGTTAACATAATTTTTTAAATATTCATGATCTTCTGAATCAATATTTATAGGATTGTTAGTATCTAATAATATACTTAATATATTATTACATAAATTTATCAATTCTTTTTTGGAATTATTTAATGATTTATTTTTTTTGTTATCTTTTTCGATTTTTGTTTCTTCAACTTCATCACCATAAATTTTTGTTTCTTCATCACCATAAATTAATGTTCCTTTTTGTTCAACATTTGTGTCATATTCTAAATTTTCTTTATATTTTAATACTAATGTTCCGTAATCTTTAAATAACGTATTATATAATTGTTGATACCATTGCAATTTATGTTTATTATAATCTTGTTTTTTAACACTAATTATAGTATTTTCTACAAATAATAATATTTTATTAATTTCTTCTTGATTACTAAGTGTTAAATTTTTTATATTTTCTTTAATATTTTCACACATTGTTAATATTTCCCAATAATATTTTTTTTTATTTTCTAATTTTTTATCTTGTTTTTGATAATTTATTGAATCATCTATATATTTATTGATTTCTTCTTTCGTTAAATTACTTGTATTACTTTTTACTACTATTGATTTTTTAGAGTTTTTTTTTAAGTCAATGGCTTGAACACTAATAATATTATTTGCATCGATTGTAAATGTTATTTCAATTTCTGGCATCCCCATAGGTTCTTCATCAATTTCTAATACAAATTCACCTATAAAAAAATTATTTTCAGTCATTGATCTTTCACCCTCAAAAATTTTTATTTTAACATATTTTTGCATATTTTCTGTAGTTGTATATTTCCTTTTTTTACTAATTGGTATTATTGTATTTCTAGGAACTATTACATCCATTAAACCATCTATTAATTCAATACCTAAAGACATTGAATTTATATCCAATAATGTTACATCATTTGCTAATTTACTTTTCGGATTACATACATTAAAACCATGTATAGCAGCACCAATAGCGACAGTTAAATCAGGATTAATAGTATCATTTATTTTTTTATTTTTAAAAAAAGTTTTGATATTATTTTTAATAGCAGGCATTTTAGTACTACCGCCTACTAAAATAATCTCATTAATATCGTCTATTGATAATTCTGAATCATTCAATACATCATATACCGGTTTCATTGTTAATAATAATAAATCACTACACATTGTTTCAAATTCTGTTTTAGTAATATTAATAGACAAATCATTATCTAAATAAAAATTATCAATTTTAATATCAACACTCGATTTTTCAGATAAAGCAATTTTTGCTCTTTCACTTTTTTTTTTTAATTTTTGTATTATAACAGGAGGTAAATTTTCTAATGTTATATTTAAATCATTTACACCGTTAAAATAATCCAAACAATAATTCATTATTGCCATATCAAAATCAGCACCCCCTAAATGTGTATTACCAGAACATGCTACACATTCTATTATACCGTAAGATATATTTAATAATGATACATCTAATGTCCCACCACCAAAATCATATACTATAATATTCATTATTATATCATTGTTGTTAGCTATAGTTTCTAAACCATAAGCACAAGCAGCAGCAGTAGGTTCATTTATTATTTTTATACATTCTAAACCAGCCATTGCAGCAGCATTTTGTGTCGCAGCTCTTTGTGTGTTATTAAAATGAGCAGGAACAGTAATTACAGCTTTGTTTGTACTTGTTACTTTACTTGCTAAATTTTTTAATTTTGTTAATATATGAGCCATTATTTCTTCAGGAGTTTTTGTCAAATTATTTAATTCTATTAAAATATTATTATTTTGTTTAGTTTCATTTTTTATAATTTTATAAGATAAAAATTTTTTATCAAGTTGCACCATTTCATCATCATAATCTTTACCAACTATTCTCTTAACTTCATATATAGTATTATTAGGATTCAATTCTTTATTATTTTTAGCATAATGACCAACATATCTTTTTGAATTAATAAAAGATACATAACTTGGTATAGTCTTATTATCATCTTCACCAATAATATTTACCGAATTAGTTTTTTGATCCCATACACCTACACAACTATTAGTTGTCCCCAAATCTATACCTAAACATTCTATTATTTCATTTTCTTCATTAACTTCCTGTTTTTCATTAAAATAATCATCAATATCAAAATTATCCATATATATAATGTAAAATAATATATATTTGTCATCTTAAACGAGATTTTAATTTTTTTTTTTAAATCAATATACTTTTTAATAATTCTTCTTTTTTTCTTCTTTCACTATCAGTTTTCTTCTTTTCTTTATTATAATATTCAGTAGTAATGTTTTTAATTTCATCTTGGTTAGAACTTGGTAAATTTGCTAATCTATATTTATGTTTATTGTTATATTCAAATTGTCTAAAATGTTCAGCTTCTTTATTAGTAGAATATATAATTTTCAATTCATTATTATGTTTTTCTAGATTATTTTTATAGTTCTCAACTTGTTCGTCGTGTATTTTATCTATTGTCTTGACATTACACAAAATCAAATCTTGTTCATTATCAATTTTTTTGTTATAATCTTGGTCATATAATATATTCTTGTAAGGAACATTAGTCCTGTTTTTCCAATACTTGTCTAAATTACTAGTATATTTAGACTCAATTTGTTTAAAACAAGTATTGACATCCTCATTATTTTTACTTTTATTTTCATTTTTTATTATTTTGGAACTATCAGAATTATTATTTGTATTATGTAAATTATTCATATTATGAACATTTGGCCCCAAAATTACGTTAGGTCTTGACTTTTTTACCGTATAGGCATTGACTAATTTATTGGATTTAGGGGGATTAGGCTTGTTTTTATTCATTTTGTATATATATGTATATATATATATATATATATATATATTACTATTTAAACGAAAAAAAAAAATGATATTTTTTTTGTATCACGTGATAATTTATATATAAATAATAAAAATAATATATAAATATAAAATGAGTCAAGGTCCTGTAAAATGTCAAGATGTTAAAATGAACCAAATCATAATACCTAATTTTATAAGTTCCTATAAAATAAAAGATAGCAATGGAAAAGTAAAGGAAGAAAAAACCAAACAATTATTATCTTATATTGGTTATATTTCAAATAACAATAAGTTAGTAATTCCTACTGGAACGATTAATTTAGATGTTCATGGTATTCCTTCAGAAAAATATTGTAAAGATTATTTTAGTGATATTGTAAAATATTGTGAATTACCTTTAGACGAAGAAACTACAAATGGTAAATATTTACTTGATTTTTTTACTAAACTAACTAAAATAGCTAAAAGTAAAGATACAATAGAAAAATTATTTAACAATTCTGGAGTAAGTAAAGATGAATTGAAAGATCTCGTATTTAGTGATATTATCCATAAAAAAGATGTAGAGGAAATAAAAGAAAAATACAACAAAAATAATAAACCAATTCCTGATGATTTAGAAAATCAAAAATATGTTAAAGTTCCATATATCAGAGCAAATTTTGCTTATGACGGAAAAAATAAAACTATTTTTTCTGTTAGAGATCCAAAGTATAAACCAGATCACCCAGATTATATTAGAGATTTTGAAATAACGGAACAAAATTCCAATGAACGATTACATGAAATAATACCTTATGGATCTCAAGTTCAATTATTATTAATGATTCAAAATTTTTGGTCTCCTGTAAGTATTAATAAAAAAAAAGGAGAAAAAAGAACTTATGGAATTACTATTAAAATTGTAAAAATAGTATCAACATTAAAAGAAAAATCTCAAAATAATAATGACATGTATAAAGATTACATGTTCGAGGATGATGATAATCAAAATGATCAAGATCAAGAACAAGATGATCAAGAACAAGATCAAGATGATCAAGATCAAGATCAAGATGATCAAGATGATCAAGAACAAAACGAGTCAGACGAAGAAATAATAGAAGATGATGAACAAATAGAAGAAGAGGAAGAAGAGGTAATTGAAGAACCAACACCTCCCCCCAAAACAACTAAAAATGTAAAACCTCCTGTTAAAGCTACAAAAGCTCCAGTTAAAAATTCAACTAAAAAACATTAAATTATTATTTAATGAATTTATTTTTAATATATTTTACTATTTTTTTATAATTTTTACAATGTTTATAAAAATTTATATTTTTATCGTTATATTATTATTTATTTTTTTTTATATTATCATCATTTATTTTTTTTTATAATCAACAAAAATAATAAATCAATATTTTTATACGTTTATAACATCAAATAAATTACATAAATAATAATATAATATGAACAAAATTAACACGAAACATATAAAAGATTTAACACAAATAAATTTGGAAGAAATAACATTTAGAAAAGATGATAATAAAATATTATTATTAATAAACAATAAACCAATATTTTTTTGTATTGAAGATTTAATTATAACTAAAATTACTGACAATGAAATAATATTAAAATTGCAAGATTCAATAGCAAAAAAAATTATGGATATTGAAAATTTATTTATAGATTATATAGAACAAAATAGAGAACAAATAGGAATAAAAGCAGATGTTTTTAAATCTTTTATAAAAATTATGACTCAAGATGATAATGAATTTTATATTATAAAAATTAATAAAATATATGAAGTATATCAAGATATTATAAATTACGAGTCTAGTGTTTCTATAATATTTCAATTAGCTTGTATTTGGAATTATGATAATTCAACAGGTCTATATTATAAGCCTTTGTATGTGAAAAAAAATTGATAATTTAATGCATTTATTATATATATATATATATTTACATGTAATTAAGTATATATAATGAAAATACAACTATTTCATAATAAATATGCAGGTCATCATGGAATAAATACAGTAGCAGATAACATTACTATAAATGATTTAGATAATGGAACATTTTATGTTAGATATGGCGACGATGCATTAAAATATTTAGAAACTTGTTATAAACATCCTGTTAGTGAAAATGATTTATTAAAAAAAGAATATTTTTTAAATGACATTTATGAATTAGCGGTTTATACTAAAATGATAGATAATGTTGAAGCAATTTGCACAGTAATAAGTATTAATACTAATAATTTAGTAAAATATACTAATGAAACATTACCGCATCCGCAATTATTTTTTCATGTTTGTTACAATCATCAATTTTATGAGGACGTAGAAAAAAAAAGTAGCGACATAATATTTTCTTCATCAACATCAATCGACAGTAAAATTAATAATAACAATGAATTCATAACACAAAAGGTAAAAATTCCTTATGATTATCGTAATGATCCTAAAATTACGGAATATCCGAATATAAACATTGAATTATTTGAATATCAAAAATGTAATATTTATTGGATGTTAGAAAAAGAAAGAAATTTAAAACAATTTACTTATAATTTAAACAAACATATTAATCTAAATGATTATGTTTATGATTTACAAAGTAAAAAATTAATGTTATTCCAAGATCAACAAAAAATAACATTTTATGGTGGTGGTTTATTTGATGAAGTAGGTTTAGGCAAAACTATTCAAATGATATTATTATCTTTTCTAAATCCGAGGTTAAATTATAATATTATGAATTTAGAATCTAAAGCAACATTAGTATTGTGTCCTAATAATTTATGTGGTCAATGGATAAGAGAAATTACTTGTAAATTATTAAAGACACATTATAATATCTTGTTAAATGGCGACAAACCATTAGATAATGGAAAACAAAATGTTAAAATAGTAAAATTATTAACAAAAGTAGATTTTGATAAATGCACATATAAAGAAATTTTAGAAGCAGATTTTGTTGTTGTATCATTTACTTTCATTACTGGAACAGTATATTTTAAAGAATTAAATGAACATTTTTCAGAAACAAAAACATGTCATAAAAAAGTATGGCCATTAAATTTTTTAAATGATAATAAACAATATAAAGAAGAAAATAAAAATGATTTGAAAAAGAATAAAGATTTTCTAAAATTAAAATGTCCAAAATTACATTGTATTAATTGGCATAGAATAATAATCGATGAATTTCATGAAGTATTCTCAGAGTCAAAAAATGCAGCAGTAATAAATTTTATTAGATTACTTGATTCATTATTTAGATGGATTGTTTCAGCTACTCCTTTTAATATTTTGCAAAATGTAACAAATAGTATTAATTTTTTAACAAATTATGAATCAAAAGAAAATTGTGAAAATAAACCTGGTTGTTTAGTATCCTTACCTCATATTTTTGATTATGTTGCCGAAAATTTATATAGAGGTTTAACAAAAGCAGTTATTGATAATATTGAAAAAGTTCGTGTTCCTCCATATACTGAAGAGTTAGTATGGTTAGATTTTTCAATGACAGAACGATTAATGTATAATGCTTATTTGAGTGATCATAATAATAAAAGTGATACAGTTTATTTAAGACAATTATGTTGTCATCCTCAATTAGCAGAAGAAACTAAAAATATATTATCAAATTGTCATACATTAAAAGATATCGAAAATAACATAGTAAAACATTATAAAAATGAAGTTCAAGCAGCAACTCAAATATTAACAGAATCTATTCAAAGAAAAGACAAATTAGTTAAAAAAATTGCATTCGTCCAAAGAAAAATAAATATTAATAAAATTAAAAGAATATACAACCATATGAAAAAAAATAAAAAACCAATTAATAAAAATGATAAAAATGTAATTACAATATTATTACAAGAATTAGAAGATGAAATAGGTTTAGATCAAATAGATTTAGAAATGGATATAGATATAGACGATAATAATGATATAACTAATGACCAAGTTCAAGAATTACTAGACAAGTTATTCAAAATTAATCCTGATTTTGAAGATAAATATCAAATTAGTCAAACTATAAATGCATTAAATAATAGATTGGGCGAGTATTGTAATACTATTAAATCTAATGAAAATATCTTGAGTGGTAAAACAAGAACATTAAACTTTTTCATTACTACAATAGAAAAATTAGAGAAAATAACTAAAAAAAATATTGATCATAGTAAATTATTGGCTATCGAAAATATGAAAAATAATAAATTAACATTAGATGATTTAGAAGATGATAATGATGATGAAGATACTTGTTTGATATGTTTATCTGAAATGGATCAAGGTAGTGTAGGTGTTACTATGTGTGGTCATATATTTTGTTATAGTTGTCTAGATACGGCTATTCAAAAATTTGGTAATTGTCCTGCTTGTAAAGCTAAAATAGATAAAAGTAATTACTTTAAAGTAATGCCAGAAATTAAAAAAGTAGAAAATTCAACTTTAGATAAAACAAAACTTTCATTACAAGAATTAACTAATACATTAGGAACAAAATTAGCAAATTTAATAACCTTGTTAAAAGAAAGAGATCAACATACTATTATATTTTCTCAATGGGATAATTTATTAATTAGAGTAGGTAAAATTTTAGAAGAACATGGCATTAAAAATTTATTTTGTAAAGGTAATGTATTTAGAAGAGATAAATGTATTAGAGAATTTAATGATGATGATAAAATTAAAGTCATTATGTTATCTTCAGAAAATGCCGCTTCAGGAACTAATTTAACTAAAGCTAGTCAAGTTATATTTTTAGACCCTATTTATGGAACTCATAAATACCGTAAGGAACAAGAAAAACAAGCAATTGGTAGGGCTTATAGAACAGGTCAAAAAAATGTTGTTAATGTTATTAGATTAATTATTAAAAATTCTATCGAGGAAACGACTTATTATTCTAATTTACATGAGACAAATTAAACGCATATAATATATAAATTTTAATGGATATATTAATATATAATATTTTTTTATGATGAATAACAAGAAAATAGATGATAAAAAACAAAAGCAAGATAAAAAAAAAATTCACTACGCAAATTATGAAAATAAAATTATTTATCCAAACAATAAACGTATTAGAAGTGATATAAACAAAAAAACAAAAGAAGAAATAGAAAATAATGATAATTTAGTAAATTCTAATATTGAAATGAATGACAAACAAGAATTTAATAAAAATTCAAGTTTAGATAATAGTTTGGATAATAGTTTAAATAATAGTTTAAATAATAGTTCAGATAATAATTTGAATAAAATTTTAGATAATGGTTCTAACGATAATGCAAATGATAATTTAGATGGTTCAAAAAGTTTAAATTCAGATAGTAAAAAAACAAAAAACAAAGAGGTAATTGAAGCTAAATATTTAAAATTATCTCCTAGAGAAGTATTATGGTATAATAATTTAAACAAATATTTTTCTGAATTAGATGAACCTAATTTTATATTAATGATAACAATAATAAACTCACATGATAAAAAATTAAAATATCCAATATCTTTAAGGCTATTAGATTGGTTTATTACTAAATATGCTGAAAAATATAAAACTAAATGCACCAAAAAAAATGGCGAAGAATTTGTAATACATGTTAGTTATAAAGCGAGTTTAAAAACTTATAAAAAAATTAACTTTGATCCTTTTAAAAGAAGACAAAAATTTGTTTATACTAGAAATAAAAATGGAACAGAATATACTATTAATACTACCTTGGGTCAATTGCATTTCTTTAAATGGTTATTCGAGAATAATATAATGTCATATATTTCTGATAATTTAGAAACTTTAAAAGCTGATCATGAGTATTTTAATCGTGAAGAAAAAAAAAGAAAATTAGAAGAAAAAAATACAAAACAAAAAAGTAGTAATAGTAGCAAAAGTAATTCTAGTATAGAAATTTATACTAGTTCAAGTAGTGATAGATCGTCTTTAATATTATCATTTGATTAATTTGATTAAGCTTTAAATTGCTTGTGTGGCGTTAGTAGTGGCGTTAGTAGTGGCGTTAGTAGTGGCGTTATCAAGTGGTTGAGTTGTTGTTTGAGGTAGTGTTGGTTCATCATTTTTTTTAAAATAGTTCATGATTTTTTCTTTATTATAATATGTTGTCGCAGTTATTACAGATAATGGTATCCCTAATACATACATTATTATTAAAAAACTTGAACCTAAAAATATTGTTGTAGTTGCTCCTATTGTTGTGAATAATAAAAATATTATTGCTAATATCCATGTTATGGTACTAGTAAAAAAATTACATGCTAATAATAAAGACAAAGTAAATACAAAAATCCATATTAAACCAAGTATTATTTTTATCGGTAATAATACTAATTTTAATACACTAAAATTATACAAAGTTCCTAATGCAGATATAATCAAAGATAATATTGCCAATATCGCATAAATTAATGATGGATTTTTATAAGTGATTTCCGTACATTCTGGTTTTATATTTAATACGTCATTCTTATTTAATAAATTTGTTACTTGATTTGTTGTTAGATTTATATTAGTAGGTATTGTTGTTAAGTTGGTAGCGTTTGGGTTAGTAGTAGTGGCGTTAGTTGCGTTAGTAGTAGTGGCATTAGTTATTGGATCAATATATGCAGTTATATTGTTCATATATATTATAATGTCTAGATAATTAAAAAATGAAAAAAAATTATTAACTTATTAAAATGAAATAATATAATTAATAAAATGGTTAAAAAATCACAAGATATAATTAAAGAGCGAGATGAATTAAAAAATCATATCGATATTATGTTTAATACATGTTTTTCTAAAATTTTGTGTATAAATACTGAAAATGATATATTGACATTAACTAATTATTTATTAAATTATTATGATTTAATGAATTCGCAAAAAAATATAGTAAATAAAAATAAAATTAAATTTGAAAATTATTTAGTAAAATATATTTTATACATATCTGGTTTTAAAAAAGTACAAAATTATTTTCAAGGTTGCACCTGTTTTAATAAAAGATGTATCACCCAGCTACGTATCGATATATCGCCTTCTAATAATGAATTAACAATTATCAATAGTGATTATAGTTTTTTGGAAAATCTAATTAATAATAATGAAAACATACATAATTTAGTTAAAATATTCCATAATTTATTATCTATTAATTACAATTTTGATTTTTTGAACAAATGTGTTGAATACAGTGGATTCATGAACAACAATAATAATCAAACATATTTTATGTGTAATACTTTTAATGGTACCATTACACATATAAAATCAAATGTTTTGGTTAATATAACATGCTATTATATTTTAAATATTGATATAAATAGAAAATATTTATATCAAAATTTAATAGATTGTTATTATGATATTTTAATGAGCAAAATTAATATTAATACATTAAACAATGAACGCAATATTTATTGGTTAATATATTCAAGTTCAAGTAAAATCATTCCTGATAATGTTATAAAATGTATATGTACTAAATATTCCATAAATATTAAAGAAATTATTAAATATTCGCCTAATTCTAATATTTCGAGAAGAAAAATAATTAGTTTTTTAATTACGAGTAATATACATTTTGATAATTCTGTATATGACAAATTTTATAGTGAATCTACATATATACCTTTATTATTAGATTCAGAAAATCATACCAAAATGTTTATCGAAAATTTAAGTAATAAAACCATATTACAACATTTAATAAATCCAGAAATTAATTATTCATTCGAAAATATGTGGATACCAGATGTTCAACCTATTACACACTATACTAATAGTGTTTGCGATGGTATGTTGTTATTATTTTTCATTTTAGCATTCAAAAAATATTTAAACTTGATAACAGAAAAAAATGTCAGATTTTATTTTAATTTGTATGCAATGTATTCATCATGGTTTGAAATATACAAAGTTAAAAAAATAGAACGCCAAGAAAAATTTGATATATATAATACTAAACCAATAATTAATACAAATCATTTATATTTTAAAGATCATTTAATATATGATAATTATGAATATTTAGATGTTCATAATATTGATTTCGCTTATAGAACATGTAATACAGAATTAATTAATATATCCTTAACAAAAAATATTTATCCCATATCTAAAAATTTTGATTCGTTGTTAAATAACATAATATTAAAAAAAATAATGCAAAAATTTAAACGTGAAAGAAAACTACAAAATTTATATACTAAAACAATATTAATTTCACATTTACAATTAATGTTAAATTTAGTAAAAAATTTATTGAATTATAAAATACTACCTACAAAAAATTCATTATCATTACTTGGAAAAATAATTAATAAAATAATCTTACCAAATAAAATAAATTTTAAAAAAAATACCAAATCAAAACCTAATGTAGAAAATAAAGTCGAAAATATTATAATTCAAATAGTCGAAATATTATTACAATATAATTATCCAATTGATGAAGAATTAACTTTGATTTTGTTATGTTTAAAAAAGACTGATTTAGTAAATGATATAATTATATCTGAAGATTTATATTATAGATTATACAAAACATTAAAAAATAATATAATAAAAATTGATGATAAATATTTTACTAATCCTGTTCATATTATGAGAAACATGTGTTTTAAAAAGACATCTAAAGATGATTTTATTAATTTCATAAAGCAAAATAATCTAATACCAGATAGATATTGTTTTAAATTTGCCGCATCTTATAATATTTCTATTGCAGATTGGTTAATTGATAACAATTGTCTACCAACTGTAGGTTTAATTAATAAAAAAATGACACGTGAAAGTGATCGTTTTACTGAATTATATATTAAAATAACTGAAACACAAGAATATATGGCAAAACCTTATGAACATTTAATTAATTAATAATATTTTATTATTACTAATACGATTGTTTATTATTTGATATATTTTTATGGATATATTTGTTTATTATTTGATATATTTTTTATAAAATTGAAAAAAAAAATGAAAAAAAAATATTAACTCGCAAAATTAACTTATAAATAATTAATAATATTATAAATGTCTAAAAAAATATTAAAAATTAATAATGTTGTTATTTATGAAAATAATGATTTTAAAAATATTATTGATAACATATTTGATGCATGTTTTAGTAAAACAGAATGTATAAATACTGAAAATGATATATTAATATTAACAAATCATTTATTAAATTATTATGATTTAATAAAAAAATCGAGTAAAGGTAAAAATAATTATTATAATTATTTGGTAAAATATATTTTATATATATGCGGCTTTAAAAAAAAACAAGGTGGTAATGGCAATTGTTCTTGTCATCGAACATGTTCGGATATCAGTTCAGAAAATGAATTAGTGATTATTAATAATGATTATTATTTTTTAGAAAATAAAATAAAAGGACATGAAAATATATGCAATTTATTTAAAATATTTAATGATTTGATCATATTAAAATATGATTTTGGGTTTTTAAATAAATGTTTTGAAGTAAATGGTTTTCATGGTATAATTATAGACTATACATGTTTTATAAATAATACTTTTTACGTAGATTCTAATATTTTGGTCAATATATTATGTTATTATTATTTTAATTACGACATGGTTGCATATTTGGCTTCAGACTTGGTAAATTCTCACTTTAGAACTTTAATAAGTTTAATAAATATGGACACATTAAACTATAAAAAAAATGTTTTCGACCTAATTAAGAATAAATATAATGTTCCATATAATGTTATAGAATGTTTTCATTCTAAATATCCTTTAGATATCAAAGATATTATATGTGATTTTAGCAATTATAACAAAAATTTTTATACAATACTATTATTATTAACTAATCATAACGAATATTTCGAAAATGATATATATGTTAGCTTGTATAATAAACAAAACAATGATATAAATTATAATGGTGTATATTTACCATTACTGACTTCAGAAATTCACACTAGGCTATTTATTGAAAATTTATATAATATAGCTAGTGATAAAACTTATAAAAATCCGCGCCATTTTATAAATCCGCAACATTTTATAAAACCGCAAAATTTTAAAAAAATATGGACACCTCATATTTTTAGTATTGATGATAATGAAGATGATTATTATGAGCCTATTGATGATTTTGCGTTACTATTGTTTTTTGTTATATCATTTAAAAAATATCCTAATTTAATAACAGAAAAAAATATTAGATTTTATTTTAATATATATTCTACATTTTCATCAATATTAGAAATTTGCAATATTAAAAAATCAAATTATATAATTAGTGAAAATATAGAAAAGGAAATATCTAAAAGTGGCATTTACATTCGACAAATTTATTCGAATTTTACGTCAAATTTGATACATGATAATTATAATTTATTGGACGTAAATAATATTAATTTTGCTTATCGAATATGTAATACTGAGATGATTAACATGTTCTTAACAAAAAACAATTATCCTACATCTGAAAATTTTAATTTGTTATTAAATAATGTAATATTAAAAAAAATAGTAAAATTATCGAAAATCAAATACCATTGTGAAAAGTATATGGGAGCAATAATTTCACATTTAGAATTAATGTTAGACCTAGTAAAAAAATTATTGAATTACAAAATATTACCTGCAAAAAATTCTCTAAAATTATTATGCAAAATAATTAGTGTATTTAATTTAATAAATCCTAAAACAACAAAAAAATCAAAAAAATCAAAAAAACAAAATCTAACTGATAATATTAATAATATTAATAATATTAAAAATATTATACTTGAAATAACCAAATTATTATCGCAATACAATTATCCTGTAGATGAAGATTTAACTTTTATTTTCTTATGTTTGGGAAAAACTGAGGCATTAAATAACATTATGATAAATGAAAATTTATATTACAAATTATATAAAATATTACAAAATAACATAACAAAACTTGATAACAAGTATTTTACCAATCCTTTACATATTATGAGAAATATGTGTTTCAAAAACACTTTACTAGATGATTTTATTGATTTTATAAAAAAACACAATTTAACTCCAGATAGGTATTGCTTTAAATTTGCGGCATCTCATAACGAACCAATTGCAACTTGGTTAATTAATAATAAATGTTTTCCTACTTTAGGTTTATTAACGATTAAATATGATTATTATACAAAATTATGTATCAAAATGACTGAGACACAAGAATATATGATGCAATCCTATGAACACTTGATTATTAATTAATAATATTGATCTGAAAATTTTTTTATTGCTAATTATTATTTTTTTTTTATAATAATAGTGTGGTAATTATTTTAATAATATATAAGAATACTGTATAAACATAAAAGTTAGCTTTGATTAAATCAAGTTATTAACAAAGATATTATAAATAAAGGTCAACAAAAACAAAGATTTCTGATAAAAAAAAATGAAAAAAAAAATTATATTGTATTAATGTTAGTATTTATTAAATAAATAATAGTATGGAAAATATAATAGCAAACGATATACCTGAGTTAATAATTAAAGCGATAGAAACAAAGAATAATATAGAAATAAAGTTTGGTACGTTTATTAGTAATGTTCGTAAAAATTGTAATATTCATAATAATATTGACGATATTTTGGAATTTACAGAATTATTATTAGAGTATTACAAATTATTGTCTTGTGACGATAAAATTTTGCAAAAAAATAATTTTTGTTTTAAAAATTATGTTGCAAAATACATAATTTTTATATCAGGTTTAAAAGATCTAAATTATTTTGTGGAATATATTTGTCCATGTAAAATTAATGATGTATCTTATCGAAAACTTAATGGATTATTACACGTAAGTTTATTAGAAACTGAATTCCAATATTTAAAAAATTTAATTGAAACATATCCAAATATTAAAATATTATTTGATATATTTTATGATTTATTTAATAAACAATATAGTTATGATTTTACAAACAAATGTTTTGAAAATTTAAAATCAGTTACTGAAAATATTGAAATTTGTTTAACAATAAATAATTTTTATATTTCGACTAGTAATCTTTTTAATAATTTATTTAATTATTACATTATTAATAATAAATATGCTAATTTAAACAAATATATAAATTTTACTTGTATTTCAAAGCAAATTATTTTAGATAATAATACTATTTCGAACGATACAATAAATTATGTTGTGAAAACATTTATATATGAAATAAATGACGATTTTATAAATGGATTGGTTAATTATAATATAAATTTGGATTATATACTTGATACTGAATTAAAACAACTTTATTTTGATAATGGATCATTTTTACATGGTCAATTTAAAAATTATCATAATGATAAATATTATAAATCGAATTATATAAAATTAATTTATAAACATTGTAATGACAAAACTTTAAGTGAAAATATATATATAAAAATATGTCAAAAAGGATATTTATTGCCTTTTTTGATTTCACAAGAACATACTAAAAATATTATTGATATTTTAACGAATCAAATAAAAATGAGTTTTACAATGTATATTCCTTTAAATGATTCTATTTACTTTAATTTTTTGGATTATTCAGTATTATTGTTCTTAACTATTGCATTTAATAAATATCCAGAATTAAAAACTTTAACAAATATACGTTATTATTTTCAAATTTATGCAATTTATTATTGTCATTTTATTAATGCTAGTCCTAATTATATATGTAAAATAGATAATAATTATAAACATCCTTCATTATATAGTAATGATTTTAAACATGAATTTTTTGTTAATGAATTAAATATGTTATTTTGTGCTACAAAATTAGATTATTTTAAAAATAATGTTTGTAAAATAATCGAAGATACTACATTTGCATATAAATTTCCTACATCAGAAATAATAAAAGGATTATTATTAAATAATCATTATCCTACACAAAATAATTTTGACTCTGTATTAAATAATGAATTATTACTTTTACATACTGACAAAATTACTTATAGAAGTATGCTTAGCGAAACTCTTAAAATGTTAATTCGTCATTTAGTGGACATACATAAAATTATTAAAAACTTGTTGTCATACAAAATATTGCCTACAAGTAATGCAATGAAAACATTGGTCAAAATATATTCCTCGCGAATAATTGAAGATTGTGTCTCTGAAAGACATGGTGGAACCTTTGATATTGAAGATAAAGAATGTAATAACTTGTCATACAAAGATATTATCATACAAATTACTAAAACATTATTAGAATATAATTATCCTCTAAACGAAGATGTAATATTATTATTAGTTATGCATAATGAAAACATAATAATAGAAAAAAATATACAAATTAACGAAAATATATATTACAGACTTTATAAATTATGTGGTATTAAAATTAAAAAAATTAATAATAAATTATTCAATAATCCTGTTCATATTATGAGACATATGTGTCTAAGTAAATGTAAATTAGATAAATTTATAAATTATATCAAAGAACATAATATATTACCAGATAGATATTGTTTCAAATATGCATCTATTTTTAATAATGATATAACAGAATGGTTACTATCATTAAAATGCAAGCCGGTTTTATGTTCTCTTAAAAAAAAACATGATTTAAAAACATTGCGATATATCGATTTAATAGAAACAGAAAAATATATGCAAAAGCAATATAAAATAAATATTTAAACACAATACTTAACATTTTTTTTTTTATAAATTTGGCATTAAAAATTGAAAAAAAAATGAAGTTTTAAATATATTTTATAATAATTCATTTAATAATTATAATATAAATCATGACAAAAGTGAATACAATAGATTTAATAAATAAATCAATAACTTTGGAAACTAATATTAATTTGACATTTAGTGATTTTTTTAATAATGTAGGACCAACATGTAAATTAGTAAATAATATAGATAATATTTTAAGGTTAACTGATTTATTATTAGGATATTATGATTTAGATTTATCAAAATTAAATACCTTAAAAAAACATGGTCTTGATCTTAAAAATTATGTTGTAAAATATATTATGTTTATTTGTGGTATAATTGAAAAAGCCAAAACGGGATCTATTGCTTTGTGTATGTGTCCAAAATATCATAGTTCTAGACTTCGTAATAAATATAATTTAGAATTAATTAATCCCAGCGTTTTAGTCAATTTAATTGCAACATATCCAAAAATTAAGCAATTATTTGATATATTTTATAATTTGTTTGATAAAAAAATAAATTATGGTTTTAAAAACAATTGTTTTGAAAATGCTAAAAATGACAAAGATCCATTATCACATTCTAAAATCAATATATGTTTTGAAACTGAAAATTCATATATTTATGCGAATGTATTAGATGGATTAATTGATTATTATTTTTTAAATAATAAATTGCCTAAAAAATTAATTGAATATGTTGAATATCAATATTTACCATCATTAAATATAATGGAATCTGAACAAGTTTCTAATCAAAACAAAAATATTATTTTGAAAGGTGCAATAAGGAGAATTGAAAAAAATATGTTTACAAAGATGATTAATTTTGGTATAAATTTAGAATTTGTATTAAATCGTCAATTACGTGAAATAATATTTTACAATAACCTAGACATTAAAAAATATTTAGATAAAAATATGACAAAATTAATATACGTTTTATGTGAAAATGAAAATTATATTAGTGAAAAAACATATTCTATATTATATCAATACGATATGTTCTTACCTCTTTTAATATCCAAAGGTCATACTGAAAACTACATCAATTTTTTTGATTAAGGATTATCATAATATTATTAATGATATGATACAGTATTTTAATTTAACAATTTATAAAAAACATAATCCTTTTATAATTTTATTTTTAAATATTGCATTTGATGAACATCCTGAACTAAAAACAGAAGAATATACCAGGTTTTATTTTAGTATTTTCTTGGTATTTTTTGTATATGACAAATATTTTCAAAAAACTAATATTAAAAATAAAGAAATAATAGAATCTGATACTATGTACAACAAATTTTTCAATTATAATACATTAATAAAAGAAATAAACACAATGTTTACAGAAACTAGATTAAATTATTTTAAAGATAATATTAAATATATTATAAACGAAGATACAATTAATTTGATATATAAATATCCTATATTAGAAATGGTAAATTTATTGATACAAAATAATTATTATCCTTACCAAAATCATTTTGATTTAGTTTTAAATAATGAAATAATTACTTACATTGCAAAAAATAATTCTAATGGAAAAATATCAAAAAAATATTATGATATTATGATTGAATATTTAAGAAATATGCATAATATTGTTAAGCTTTTATTAAATTATAAATTATTACCTAATCCAAATTCATTAAGGACATTGATTAAATTACTTACGATTGGCCAATATAACGATATTAAACATAAAAATGGAAAAAGATTAATAATAAAAAATTCAGAAATAACAATACAATCATTTATAATAGAAATCGTAGAAACATTAATAAGTTATAATTATCCTATTAATGATGATGTAATTCTATTATGCATTTTAAGCGATAAACTGAATGTTCTGAAAGAAAAAAATATAGAATTTACTATTTCAGAAAATATTTATTATAACCTTTATAAATTAAATTATATCAAAAAAATAAAAGCAGAAATATTTAATAATCCTATTCATATAATGAGACATATGTGTTTAGGTAAAACTAAACTAGATGTGTTCATTAGTTACATTAAAAAAAATAATATATTACCGGATCGCTATTGTTTCAAATATGCCTTGTCTTTTAATCCTGAAATATTAAATTGGTTATTAGACAATAACTGTAAACCTATTATTGGTTTATTAACTAAAAATTATGATGACAACGAAGCTAAATGTATCAATTTATTGGAAACTGAAAAACATATGCAAAAACAATATAAAATAAATTTATAATAAAAAATTTATAACAAAAAATTTATAACAACAAAATAATATTTTAATTATTTTTTATTTTTTTTATTTGTCCTTAAATTTCTTAACCTAGTTTTGTCTATTTCTTTATCACTATTTTTATGTTCTATTTGATAATTTTGTATATCAACATTAATAACTAAATTATTATTTAGTATGTATCCATCTGATATTATTTTTCGAAATATACTTGCAATATTCCTACAATCATCAATACCACTATGATGTCTACCTTCCAAATTAATATTTAAGAAATTTAACATATTTACCATACCTCTGCCGCGAATTTTATACATGTCTAAAAATATATCATTAATATTTATAAATCTACGATATACTGTCGGAGGTATTATATTCCATTTTTTACATTCACTAGGCATTACTTGTGCGATATCCCAATTACCACAAGTAACAATAATTACATCAGAATCAATAACGTAAGATGACAACCAATTATGATGAGCTTTTAAACTATCAGGAAAATTATTGCCATTATTTACGATTTCTTGTGTTATACCAGTTAATTTTTCACAAAATTTAGATACTATTGGTTTTAATAATGGCTTACAATAATGTTGAAACTCAGATACTATTTTACATTCTTCATTTTCTAATTTTAGTAATACACTTGGAAATTCTATTATCTCATTATCAAAATACTTGGCATCTTCCTCACACGTTGCTTCAAAATCCAAAATACATATGTATGTATAAGACATTTTATACATTATAATTACTTGATATATTTATATTATAATTATTTCATATTTATTTTCATTTTTATAATATTATTATTTATATTTCTAAACATATTTTTTTATAATATTGTAATACAAATCTCTAATACCAATATTATTATTCCACCAATCTAAATATTCTAGATGTTGAGATAAATAAAGTTCATATAATATTATATTATTATTAAAAATTTCTAGTATATTCGTATTATTTAACCAGTCATATATTTTAAAAAAATTATATGGTTGATCATCAAAATATTTACTAAAGTTAATATAAAAGTCTTGTAACAATAAATTTTCTTGCCACGCATTACTTATAAATTCCTTTGCTAACTCTTCGTCGATGTTATTTTTGATTTTTTGTATAGATATTATTTTTTTATAATTATCGTAATTTTTATAATAACTTTGTATTGATTTATTTTCTAACCAATCAAAATAATTAAAAAATAAATTATTTTGTATACTTTTTTATTATTATTCTAATATCAATATTCGACTTTTTGGAATGAATAATAAAAAACAAAAAAAAAGAATAATAAATAACACAGAAATAATAAAAAAATAATAGAAAAAAATAATAACAAAGATGATGATATTAATAAATTATTAATAAATTACTAATTAATAAATTACTAGGATATTAATAAATTACCAAAATATTATTTAATAATGATTATATATATATATATATTATTAAATGTATACTAATAATTTTTACATTGACATTACAAATAAAAATTTTGATTTAGAATATATTTTTGATCCGAAATTTAACGAGACTAATATAAATAATGACGAAAATATTTGTCCCTTAGAAGTTTCTTCTTATTATAAAAAAGAATTTATAAATTTTATGGAATTAGATCCATTAATACCAAATTACATACCATTCTTTAATGGGTCACAATATTTAACAACCAATACTTATTTTAATGATATGTATTTTAAAAACTATCGTGATGAAATAAAAATTTATCCCGAAAAAAAAATAATAATAAATAAAGATTTACATATTGATTATAAAAATATAACGATATATAATTTTCCTGCTTTATATAATTTATTATTTTTTACGATATGTAAAATTACTAAAATTTTTGATCATGATATATTATTATTATGTAAAACTACTGCAATTTATAAGGCAATTTTTTACTATAAAAAATATAGTTTGTATCAAACGAAAATAGATAAACAAATTCAAATGATGATAAAAACAGATAATGTAAAACCAGAATATTTAAAAAATTATCCCGAAGAACTAAAAGATATAAAACATGTTTTATTACCAGAAATATTAGATGAACAATTTATAAAAAATCTTAAAATTAAAAAATATAATACTATTGTTATCGATTTACCATTATTAATTAATTCTGATTATTTATTAGTTGCTAATAATGCAAGTTTGCAACTATTAATATCAACAACATTAATAAGTTTAAATAATTTAAATGATAATGGAAACTTAGTAATATGTTATTATGCGATATGTAATACTTTGACATTAAATATTTTTATATATTTATCATCAATGTTTAATAAATTTTATTTTGCTAATATTAACGAATTGGTAAATATGAAAGATTACGAAATTATTATATTTGAAAATTACACAAAAAATGATAAAAAAATAAATGAACTAAATATTCTAAATAATATGATTTTAAAAAATGATCCTTCTGCTGGAAAAAATTACAAAATATCTTCAAAACAAGAAGCAAAAGCTTATGATTTAGATTATGATTATAATAATAACTATAATTTTTTGACTAACTTTATAAATTTTAAAAATAATAATTTAATAACAAAAATTTATAAAAGATATAAAAAATATATTATACATAAATTTGAACAAAAACATACTGTTTTAAAAAAAGCAATAGAATTATACAATAATAACACAAATAAAACTGCTATTAGTTATATTTTAGAATTAAATAAATTAAAAGCAATAAATTTTACTAAAAAATATGATATTAAAATTGTTGATTGGGTAAATACAGATATTAACGTATATTTTAAAAAAACATTATTAAAATATTATAAAAATTTAGAATTATGCGATATTTTTAAATTAAATCATAACAAAGATACACTTGTATTAACAAAAATAATTGATAATATACAAAATTATAATTTTTCAACATGGTCCATATTATCTGAAAATGCATATGAAATTACCGAAAAAGTAGATAAAGATAAATTTAAAATGGTCGAGTTATTTTTTAATAATAGACAAAAAGATTTAAATGATTATTTATACAAAAATTTGAAAATTAATATCAACAAAAAAAAAACTAGTAGAGCATGGTTAAAAATGCAAGAACTTTTAATAAAAACTGAATTTTTTAAAAATATAGTTTCTTTTAACGAAAAAAATAATTTAAAAAGTATAAAAACATTACATATATGTGAAGCACCGGGTAATTTTATTAACAGTTGTAATTTTTATATAAAATCTCATACTAGTATGTTATACGATTGGTCAGCTCAATCTTTACAGGATAGTAAAATATACGATCATTATGGTTTCATAAAAAATAATCAAAAAAAATGGGATTTTTATAATGGTGGTGATATTACTAAATATGATAATTTTATGCATTATTATAATACATATAAAAATGTCGATGCTTTAATAAGTGATTGTGGTACAGATTGGATTATTGATTCAGATAATATATTTCAAAAAGAATTAAGTGTGTATGAAATATTATATGGTTTATTAATACCTCGTTTAGGGGGCAATTTTATAATGAAAACTATCGCTAGTAATTATAGTCCTCAGTTTATTTATTTGGTATATATAGCCAGTATTAAATTTGAACACGTTTATATTTTTAAATCCAATAATAATTTTTGGTCTCAAGAAATTTATATTGTTGGTATTAATAAGTATGAAATTAATGAAGAAGAAACTAAAATATTATTTGATATAATACAAAAATTAGAAAAAAAAGAAATATGGTATCCTATTAAACATATTAGTGATGATTTTTGTAATCGTTATGATGATATTATGAAATATATATTAGAACAATTTAAAACAACAAAAATATTATTTACTTTTTTAATTGATTATGAAGAATTATTCGAAAAAAATCGCAAATATATTAGCAATATAGTATATAAAAAAAATGCAAAATGGTTAAAAAAATTTATGTATCATTTAAAAAATTCTCACACTCTTTATTTAAAATCTAGAATCGATGATAAACATTAATTTATAAGATGTATCCTTAACCTTTTATTATGATCTTTATACCATTCAAAATTTATTAAATTATCTATAATTCCATTTGTTTCTTCGTCAGTAAATATATTTAAATTTTTATATTTTTGTATTATTTCTTGTCTATTATATTTTGATACGAAAAATGTTTGTTTTTCTTGGTTTATCGTTTCTTTTATTATATAAAAATATAATTTAATACCATAATCTTTTTCATAATATTTTAAAGTTTCTAGTTCTACAAAGGTCACTTTAAAATTATCAGTTCCTGGTATATTATTAAAAGTATTATTACCTCTAAAATTATACGATACGATATTATAATTATTTTTATTACAATACAAAAAAGTATTATAATATCTTATTTTATTTTCTCGCGTCATTATATCTAATTTAGTTATCACATTACCAATGAATAAATATTTATCATCAATATTATTATGATCAGATACATAAGTTGCTAATTTATTTATTGGGATAATAAATCTTATTGGAAATATTAAATTACTATTTGCGACACATGTAATTATTGATTTATTTATATCCATATCCCAACTTACATTATCAATATGCAAGTTAATTAAATTAGAATTTAAATTTTGATACAAATTAACAAATATTGATTTTGTTAATATATTACATTTTTTTATTTTGTCAATATATTCCAAATCACCTAAAAACACTTGCTTACTATTATGAACACCTTCATAATTATTATTAATAATATTATATGACCATTCCGGCATATAATATTCATATAGCTTAAAATCAATATTTACAATATTTTCATTATTTGATTTTAAACTGTTATTTAATCTATTGTCTACTTTATTTAATAAATATTCTATAAATAATTCCATCCCTTTTTTAATTCTTGAATCATTAATTTTTTCTATGAATTTATCACAATTTAAATAATTACTAACATCTACACCATTATAAACATACATAGTATTACTATTAAATCTCATATTTGGACATTTATTTAAAATAGTATGATCTTTGTAATTTTCTATATCTTCATCTATTAAAATTTTTAAATTGTATTTTTCAACTAAACAACGATTAATATCAAAATTATTAATAAAATCAATATCAGATATTTTATTACTTTTTAGACTAAAATTATTCAAAAAAGTATTATACACATCATTACAATCCTCATTACTATTAATAATTACTTTACTTATATTTTTAAGTGTGTCATTTCTTTTTTTAAATACTTTGTATATTTCGTTGTATTTGAAATTCCATAATATGTTCATTTTGCTAGAAAATGCAGAATTGATTTTTAAATCATTAATAGAATTAAAATATTTTAATAAATTAAATACGAATATTTCTTGTTTTGTTTCATCAAATAATGATTTTATATAAGTAATAAACTTGTCTTCTTCAATGATTTGTATATTATTATATATTTTATGTTTTGTAATATTAAAATCTAATAATTCATTATCAACATAAGGTATAAATACATGATTAAAGTTAGTGTTTTTTATTTCGTCAAATATATTATTAACATTAACAATATTTTTTTCAGGATATTGACTAAGTTGATATATATATTTGAAACTATTTTCATTAAACCTTTCCATTTTATAAAAATCGATAATTGATATATTATCAAAATTATTAACAATTAAAGAATTTTGATAATTACGCAATAATAACATTTTATCATATTCTCCAAATCTTATTATATCTTGTGTTTTCATATCATAACTTTGATAAGCCAAATATCTGTCTTGCATTTTTATAACATCTTCTATGTCTTGTAAATTTGGAATAGGATAATAATTTGTTTTATAATGATATGTATCAGTATTATCAACATAAAATTTATTCAAAAATATCCATTCACTAAATTGATTATAATTAGCTATAACATATTTATTAAAAATAGGATTGTTTATTTTTATTTTTTTAATATTATCCAATACCATAAATTTTTCATTATTTCTTAAACTAAAAATATAATTAATAATATTATCTGATTTAAAATTATGATAAATAAAAAATTTAATACTTTCTCTATCTAAAAATATACATTTTTTTTCATTTAGTATCGGTAAATATTTATATTCTACAAAGTCATTAAAAAAATTATTTATTTTAGAAAATATTTTGTACTGATTTTTATTTAACAATATATTTTTATTAATTAAATCATTATAAATATAATTTGTTCCTCTGTTTTTTATATAATTTATCATACTTGATCTTTTGCTAAAATAGATTTTATTATTATGAACATATGGCTCATATTCTAATTTTTTTAAATTATTTAAATTATTATAATTAACAAGTTTTAAATTATTATAATTTAACAAATCGCGAACATTATCACTAGTTAATATAATTTCTTGATTTAAAACATCGTTGAAATATTTCATATATATATATATAAATTGATATAAAAAATTGAAAAATAAATATTCTAATTAACCTTTAATATTCTGATTAACTTATATTTAATTTATTATAAAATGATAAAACCAGGATCAATATATATGCATTATAAAAAAAAACTTTATAATGTAATTGGCACAGTAAATTTGCTAGATAATCCGGAAGAACATGTTTTATATTCTAGTATGTATTTACCAAAAAAAACATGGTTAAGACCTAAAAATATGTTTTTAGAAAATATTGAAAGTGGTAAAAGATTTACATGTATTACTAATCATTTAAATGTTGGCAATTTACAAGAAATCGAAAATTATTATCAAGCATTAGATGATTTAAATTTTGATGGTGATAAGGAAGAAACAATAAACTTGTATCTTGATAGAAATATGCAACCCGATAAAATTCAAATGAATAATGATGTTTATAATTTTATGAAATATATTTATCCTACATTTGGTTATCTTAAATGTATTGGAAAAGCTACACATACTGAAAATGAAAACACATATTTCATATTCAAAAAGGATTCAAAATTAGTAGGCATCAAATATGAAATTATTACAAATAAAAAAGAATAAATAATGAAAAACAAATAGTTTTTTATAAATTTTTATAATTTTTATTTTTTATGATTTTTATTATTTATTTTTAATATAATTTTCGAATTCTTCTTTATTAGTGAAACAATCATAATTACCTTGATTTTTATTTTGTATATTAGTTGGTATTTCTTTTTCTTGATTGCCAATATCTATACCAATTTTAGCGAAATAAGTATTAAAATTAATATTATTTAAATCTTCATAATTTACTAAATAATAACTTATATTATTGCTAATCATATATTGTTCCAATGTATTAAACCATTCTGAATACATAAAATATAATCCATCATATTCATATTTATCGAAATCAATTTTAATATCAGTATAATCAAAATTTGCATATTGACTAGTTTTTTTAGCTTTTTTATAACTAACATAAATATCATTAAAATTTCGTTTTAATAAAATTGGTATAATTCTCGTATTACTAATTAATTCTAAAATATTAGCCAAATTGATATTATTATCGGGAAATATTTTTAAAGATATTATAGGTTCGTCAGTAATTTTTTCTATATACAATAATGTATCAACATAATGACTAGTATCACGTTTATTTACTATTTTATTGTTTCTTAATATTTTTTCATTATCATTATCAATAATATTATAATCATTCATTAATTTTAAAATAGTAGAATAATTAAAACCTAATTTACCGGATTGATAAACTTCTTGAGCTCCATGAACATTTTTAAAACTATCCATTAAATCGCCTAAATAACTTGATCCTGATCTTTGAAATCCTAAGAATACAATATATGATTTTGTTAATTTACTTGTATAATTTTCTAAAACCATGATATTTTCTCTATAATTCGATAAATTTCTTTTCATTAAAATATTTTGTGTCGCTTTAACATATTCGAAAATTCTATTATCATAAGTATGATTAAAATATACATCAATTATTTGTTTTGTCAATATGTTTTTATACTCATCTAACGTCAAACTAAACGCTTTATGAATTAAGGTCTCAATATTTTCATCCATTATTATATTTTTAATAAACGTATTTGCAAAAGGATTATTATTTAAACCTAAATAACCTCGAGAAATTGTAGAAAATAATCTACAAGTTATATAATTATTATAATGTTCTTGACCTTGTATTGTTAATATATATGTATTTGGTTCTATTATTGTATCAATACTATCAGTATCATTTTTATATGAGAAAAAGTTTTTAATAATTACATTTTCATTTTCTTCTTTAACCATTTTATAATATGTATGATTAATACGACCAATTATAATTAATTTATAATTATTATTTTTTGCTATTCTCGCTAAATTTATGATTGAGTCAATATTCAAATACCATACTGAACCAAAAAATACCAATGTTTTTTCTGGTAACTTTTTCATATTTTGAATCTTGTAATAATTATCTAATATTCGTTTTGGATCTAAATCAGAAGCCCAAGGCAAGCATATTGTATTATTGTCTAATGAGAAATTATAATATTTATTATTATCATAATTTCTACATGTTAAAAATAATATCCGATTATCTTTTATTTCTTCTTTAAATTGTTCATATATTTTATTTAAATCATTATTATAATCTATATGAATAATATAAAAATTACTTGCATGTTTAGGTAATTCTAAATTCTCATTTTGAGCAGGTGATGCAAAAATTATTGTATTTGATACATTACATGTTAATTCTGGAACATGCATAACATTAAGATGAGGATATAATTTTTTAAATGTGTTATAGACGTTAGTATGTATATATGTATGTGTATGGTCTTTATTAGTTGTAGGATGGAAACCTACTACAATTACATTAGCAAGTTCAGAAACATTTGTAATGTCTATTGGATAATAATTTTCAGGTTGCCAATTCCATTTTTTGTAATAATTTCTAATTTCATATTGATTTAATTCTCTTATGTCAGATTCGTAACCGGTAATAAATAAATCGTTCTTTAATACATAAAAATTATATTTATCAAATAATTTATGAACAACTATATCAACTGGATCCATAAATTTATTATAGTATTTTAATAAATCTTTAAATATTGTTTTGTTAATTAACCATGCATGACTGGCCCAAGTTTCTTTGTTAGGTAAATACCAATATTCAGAACTGTTTTTTATTACTTTTTTCTTATGACAATGATAAATTACTAATTTATCTTCATTATCATCAATAATAATTTTATTATCATATTTTTTTGATTTTGATGAATTTGTTTTGTTATATTCTTTGCTAGTTAAATTTGAAATATTTTTATTATATTTTTTACTAGTTATATTTGAAACATTTTTATTATGTTCTTTGCTAGTTATATTTTTATTTATTTTTTTTATATAATTGTATTTATTATATATTCTTATACTAGAATCAGAACTAGAACTAGAACTATAACCATATGGTAATTGTATAATATCATCATCTATTTGTAAATTATTAGGATCATGAATTATAGTCAGATTATATTTGCCAATATTTATATTGTAAATTTGTATGCTTTTTTTATGTTTTTTATGACTTTTAATAGATCTATTAATCATTTTATTATTATTTCTAATTATATCATTATTATGTTTAATTATATCACTATCATTTTTACTTTTTTCTACAAATTTTTTTGTTTGATATGTAGATCCTTTATTGTCCGATATATTATTTTCTTGATTTTTAGATTCATTATTTTTCCTTGATTCTTTTTCTAATAATTCTTCGTTTAATTCTCGTGATTTATTTGATTCTTTTGATATTTTGTTTGTTGTTTTTCTCGATATTTTTGATTCTATTGATATTTTTGATTCATTTGATATTTTTGATTCTATTGATGTTTTTGATTCATTTGATATTTTTGATTCTTGTATTTCTTCAATAGGAACACCTGAACCTTGTTTTTTTCCTAAATAAGCAAAATCCCAATTATCAGGTATATGATGCATACAGTTGTTTAAATCTTGAATCAAATTTTCACTAAAAGTAATATCATCTTCTAGTACTAAAATTATATTATAATCATTTTCTACTGCATCTTGGACTACTTGTATATGACTTTTTAAACATCCATAGGCTCCTAATTGAAAAGACCATTTAAAAAATTTATTAATATCATCTTCTGATGCTCCTAATTTTAAATATTTTTTACGTATGATAGGTTTTAATTTATCGTATTCTTCTACATGAATAGGTATTTTAGCATTGAACGCATCAATATATTTTATTTTATTGAAAGGTATTAATTCTAATAATTCTTTAATTTTTTTTTTCCGTTCGTGTTTATTTTTTAAATTAATAACATAAACAGCATCTATTTTATTTATAAAATCATCCATTACTTTATGGTATTATACTATTATATTATATAAAATATTATTAACTAACAAAAAAAAAGTAAAAAGCAAAAAGTAAAAAGTAAAAAGTTAAAAGTAAAAAATAAAAATATAATGATAACGTAAGATAACAAGATGATTAATAATACATAAACATCAAAATAAAATAAGCAATAATTCCAAATAAAGCCCCAAAATAATATTTATTTCTCATTGTTTTGTATGTTTCTAACCATAATTTTATTTGATCTCCATTTAAATAATCTAACATATATTTTGATTTAGGAACTAACATATAATATAAAAATTGCGTTGATAATATTATCGCCAAATAAATACAAATTGAACATATCCTATTGCCTAAAGGTCCATTTATATTATTACCCTCACTATTATTTACATTACTATTAGCATTACTATTACCATTTACATTTACATTTACATTTACATTTCTACCATATTTATAATAAATTAAAGCTAAAACTATTCCTAAAATTAAACCAATATAATAATTATATAGTCGTTCTTTTACAATATCGGAATAAATTTCTAATTGTGTTGGATCTAGGTTTTGCTTTAATTCTTCACATGGCTTACATTGTGATATTGTTGTATATAAACTTGCTCCAATAAAAAGCAATGCTATGAGACATGGTATATCTATTTTATTTTCCATTATATTATAATTATATATATTTTTATCTTGGATTTTTAATTTATTACAAATTTTGTAAATTATTGTTTAAATCATTTAAAATGTTTTTTTTGAGTATTTAAAAAAGAAAAACATATTTTATAATATTATATTATTATATTATTATTTTATAATGAAAATTTATAATGATATTCGTGAAGCAATTATTGTTACAGATATAAATGGAATAGTTATACAAATAAATGAGTTATTTAGTAATATGTTTGGATATTCTGAAGAGGAAATTATAGGTCAAAACATAAATATCATTATACCGGAACCATATAGATCAAAGCATAATAAATATATAGAAGATTCTAAAAGATCATTTGATATAAAATTATCTAAATCATATAGACATGTAATGGCAAGTACTAAATCAGGTAATTTGATACAAATAGAAATGACATTATCACATGTCAAAAATAATTATGTTACTATAATAAGAACAATAAATTCAATTAATCATATTTTAGATGGTTTTATAATAATTGATCCTCAAGGTGTAATAACTGTAGTTAATAAAAATATCAAAACAATTTTTGGTTATGATGATAAGGATATTTTAAATTCTAATATTAAAATTTTAATACCAAATATAACTTTAGATAATAAAAATTATACTGAAAATATAGATGGTATAACAAGAGACAATAAAAATATAAATTTATTTATTTCTTACAATATAATACATTATAATACAATATATATTATTATTCGAGACGTTAGTTTAGAAAAATTACAGTTACAAGCTGCAATAAAAAAAGCGAATGTTGCTGATGACGCTAAAACTGCTTTTTTGGCTAATATGTCTCACGAAATAAGGACTCCTATGAATGGTATATATGGAATGTTATCTTTATTAAAAGATACTAATTTAGATCAAATACAACAAGATTATATTAATATATGTTTAAAATCATCTGAATCATTAATGACATTATTAAATGATATTTTATTATTTTCTAAAAGTGAATCATTTAAAATAGAATTAGAAAAATTAGAATTTTCTTTATTGGAAGTTATAGAAAATGTAGTATGTATAATGAGCACAAATATTACATGTGAGCAAGATTTAGATTTAGTTTATAATATCGAATCAAATGTCCCAGATAATTTGATTGGTGATGCATCCAGATTAAGACAAATATTAACAAATTTATTAAGTAATGCAATAAAATTTACTCAATTTGGCGAAGTTGCATTAGAAATATCCCTAGTTAGTGAAAATCCATTAATGTTAAAATTTGAAGTAAACGATACAGGTATTGGAATATCTAAAGACCAAATGGATAAATTATTTATACCATTTAATCAAGCTGATGCTTCTACTACTCGTAAATATGGTGGTACGGGTTTAGGTTTAGCTATATGTAAAGAATTAGTACAATTATTTGATGGCGAAATTAAAGTGAAAAGTAGATTAAATAGAGGGACAACATTTAGTTTTACGGCTAAATTTGAATTAAATCCAAACCCTAATGTAAATACCGATACTAATTATAGTTCCTTAGATAATAAAAACATAATTGTAATTGATGATAATGCCGTAAATTGTTTAATGTTACAAAATTTATTAAAAAATTATGGTTGTAATGTTATAACTGTTAGATGTGGTATTCAAGGAATAAATGAAGTTCAATTAGCTAAATTAAGAAACAAACCTTATGATATAATTATTTTGGATTATCATATGCCAAATATTAATGGTTTAGAGGTCGCCGCAATATTAAAACAAAAATACGAAAATGATACAAATATTTTGATGTTAAGTTCTTCTACAAATAAAAATTTTATAACTGAACATGATTGTATAGATCATTTTTTATCTAAACCAATTAAAAAAAAAATATTATTAGATACGATAGTTAGTTTATTAAATAAAAATAATGTAAAATTACCTATAAAACATAATTATGAAATAATAAAAAATAATACAATTAATATTAACGATAAATATAATATTTTAATTGTAGAAGATAATCTTATCAATAATCAAGTAATTTGTAATTTATTAAAAAAAATAGATAAATGTAATACCATATCAGTTAATAATGGTTTAGAAGCCGTAGAATTAGTTCAAAAACGAAATTTTGATCTAATTATAATGGATATACATATGCCAGTAATGGACGGATTACAAGCTACTAATATAATAAGAAAGACAAACAAAGAAATACCTATAATCGCATTAACTGCTGATATCTCAACAGATTTAAAATATACTTGTTTAAATATTGGCTTTAATAGTTATTTAACTAAACCAATATCATTTGATTTACTCAAAAATACAATTAACACTTTTTTAAACAAAAATAAAAATAATAACAATAACAATAACAATAACAATAACAATAACAATAACAATAACAATAACAATAACAATAACAATTTATTACATGCAAGTCTTAATTGTAGAAATTCTAGTCCAGATATTATTATTAGTAATAATAAAAATATCACTATCAATAATACTAATAACAACATTAATAACAATACTAATAATAATAATAATATCAATAATACTAATAACGTTAATAACAATACTAATAATAATAATAATATCAATAATACTAATAACGTTAATAACAATAATAATGACGATAACAATGATACCAATTATATTAATGATATTATTAATAATAATACCAATGATACCAACGATACCAATAATAAGAATGATAATATTATTAATAATAATAACAGATATGACATAGATTATAAAAATAATTTCAATAACAAAATCGATAAAAATAATTCAGATATTGATTTAGAAGAAATGATGGATAAAAAAAGAATAATTAAAAAAAAATCTAAAAACATACTAAATAACAGTAAAATAGAAAAATATAAGAATACTTTTTTAAATTCTTCATTACCAATGATTACTTCAAAGTATAGCAAGGATATATTCAAAAACAATTCTGAACCTATAACACATTTACCTATAATAAATTACAACTTGGACATTATAATAATTGATGATATGTTTACCAATCAAATTATATTAAGAGAAAAATTAAAAAAATTAGGATGTAGGGCATTATTATTTACGAATGGCCAAGAAGCTATTAATCATTTAATAAATAAAGAACATAATATAAAAATAATATTTATGGACTATCAAATGCCGATTATGAATGGTTTAGAAACTGCGAATGAATTAAAATTATTAGATATACATATTCCGATCATAGGTATGTCTGCTGATGATTATTGCAAAGCATTCGAATGTAATATTGAGAAAAATGCTAATGTAGAAAAAATAATGAACGTAATAAATACTATAAATACTGAATCAATTAACCGAAATCCAAAATTATTAAATAAACAATTTTTATATGATATTATTGGCAAAGATAATGAAGAAATGAAAAAAGAATTATTATGTGAATATGACAAAAATTTTAAAGATTGTATCAATAATATTACTGAATGTTTAGATAATTTTGATAGCATTAAAATAAAAAAATATGCACATACATTAAAAGGAGCTTCAGTTCAATTGGGTTTTGAATTATTTGGTTTATTTTGTTCTAATATTGAAAATATCTGTAATGATTATTTTATTAAATCTAAAAATAATATAATAAATGATATCATGGTAAATAATAATATATTTATAGATAATATTAATACATATAATAGTTTGTTAAGCAAATATTACAAAATATATTTAGATACAGTAAAATAATAAAAATAAAAAAAATAAAATATATACAAATTATATACAAATGCAAGAAGATTTGCATACTTACGATCCTAAAAATTTATTGAACAAAATTCAAATTAAAATAAATGTTTATAAATTTAATACAGACATATTAACATTGATTTACACGAATAATAATGAAAATAGTAGTAGTAGCGTTAGTAGTAGCGTAGCAGCAGTTAGTAGTAGTAGCGTAGCAGCAGTTAGTAGTAGTAGCGTAGCAGCAGTTAGTAGTAGTAGCGTTAGTAGTAGTAGCGTTAGTAGTAGTAGCGTAGCAGCAGTTAGTAGTAGCGTAGCAGCAGTTAGTAGCGTAGCAGCAGTTAGTAGTGTAATTAATATTTCGAAAGACGATTATTTAAAAAAATTTGAGGACATTGAACAAGTTAAAAATTTTTTTAGTGATTTTAACAAATGCAAATTTTTATATAATGATACCTTAATAACTTTAGAAATGTGTGAAAATGATTTAATAAATGAAATAAGTTATCCATTATTCCAAAAAGAAAATACAGAAATACAATACATATTATCAACGGCATCTAGCAGGATCAGATATCCATTAACAAATATAGCAGGTTTGGTTCCTATAATATATAATTATAACAAAAATGATAAATTATACCAACAATATGTAGAATTAATTCAAAATTCTAGCGGTGACATAATTTCTGTAGCAAATGATTTAATAGATATATTAAATTATAAAAAAAACAAGGTAATTATAAAAAAAGAAGAAATTGACATATCAAAATTAATATTGTCGACTATCGAAATATCTAAAAAAAAGAACATTGATAATAAATTAACATTGACATTTAATGTTAATAGTAAGGTTCCTAAAATATTTTATTCTGATAAAGATAAAATAAAACAAATTTTATTAAATTTATTATCTAATTCTTTGAAATTTACAAAAATGGGAAGTGTAATTATATCCGTTCATGTAGATAAATGTATAACATTAGAAAATGAAAATAAAAAATATATTTTGGTATTTAAAATAGCTGATACCGGCGTTGGTATTAATCCTGATAAACAAAAAATTATTAGAACTTTATTAAAAAATAATATTGAACAAAATACAAAATTATCAGGGTTTGGTTTATATATATCAAACTATACATGTCAAATGTTAGGGGGGAAGTTATGGTTTAATAGTATCGTTGATATTGGAACAGTATTTTATTTTAGTATTGAATGTGTAAGTTATTTATAACGAGCTAAAAGTTATTTATAAAAGTTATATGTAACGATTTGTATCACCATACCAAACACATGAAATTATACTTTCATTATTTATTTTTTTTTTGAATTCATATATCCAATAACTACAATTTTTACTGTAATAATGTTGAATTTCACATGTTATATTATTTTTTTCTAAACATATATAAATACCTTTTATATAAAATTTTTCTACATTTTTTTTAAATGGTTCAATATTTTTATAATAGTTTATTTTATTATTTACGTTCTCGTCTCTAATCGTATCGTGTGATAACATTTTGTCTATCATTTTAATAGCTTCTTGTTCATGTTTCAACAATTTATTAATATGTTCTAGTTGTATATTTCTATCAGGATAATAATATACAATAATATCATCCATATCAATCATATTAATCATATTAATCATGTTATTTAATCCTTTGTTTTGATTTATAAAATAAAGGATATATTAAATAATTATATTTTCAATTTTAAAAAGCTCTTAAAAATCTAGCAACTTCATGATTAAATTGTGTATCATCATTTATTAATATTTTTTGATTTAGACCACGATTTTTTTGTAATTTGGAACATTTAGGACATTCTGCTGTCATTACTACTTCTATTGAATCAAAATCAGTTAAATTCATTGGTTTTGTAATTCTTCCTTCATTTACTATTTTCAAATATCGTTTTGCTGTTTTAGGTCTAATTTGCGGTTCTTCAAATTGACATGTGTTATACATTGCCTCAATTTTTATTGCATAATCCTTATCATTTTTACGTTTGTTAATTGGTAATGCTAATTGTCTTTTAATTTTTGTACTAATTGTATTATATTTGGATGCATAATATTTATGCCTACGTCTAGTTTCCGGATAATCATTTAATTGATGAATACCATAAACTATCGCAAAAATAAAAGTAATAACCAAAATGAAAGCATTTAATACAATACTAACAATAATACTATTTGTAGAATTACTTTTTATAATAATAATTAATAAAGTAGCGCTAGTCAAAGAACCTAAAATTGCCCCTAATATAACTTCAACAATTAAAAATGCATAATGGACATTATCATTATATACTGCTTCTTGTTCATGCATCCATCTATAACCTAAAGATTTTTCCCCGACATTACGAAATAATGTTACAATTTTCCAATTCCATTTGTCATTATCATTGATATCCAAAGTTTTTATAGTCTCAGTATGAATTTCTTCTTCTAAAGGCTCATTTTTTGTATTAACATTTTTGATTATATTATTCATGTTAATTTCGATTTCATTTGTATTAATATGTTCTATAGAATCTTCTAAATCAGACATATTTATTAATATTGTATTGTTGTTTTATATTTAATAAAATTTATATAAAATAATATTTTCAATTTTAAATTATATAACCTCATGGCTAAAAATTATTTAGTTGTTGATGATTGTTCGATAAATAGAATGGTTATAAAGATACTATTAAAAAAGAATGAATGTAATATAACTGAAGTTAATAACGGTCAAAGTGTAATTGATTTAATAAAAAATGGCAATACTTATGATATAATATGGATAGATTTACAAATGCCTGACCTAGATGGTATAGAATGTACTAAAATATTACGCGAGGAATATAATTATAAAAATCATATAGTAGGAATATCTGCATATGCTGATGATGAAACACGCGAAGAATGTATAAAATCTGGCATGAATTATATGATACCAAAACCAATAAATGAACATCAAATTAATAAAATTATAAGTAAATGTTTATTAGATTAAAATAATAAAGTAAATGATAATGTTTAAAATAAAAAAAATATATAATATGTTAATATATAATCATGTATTTAGTAAAATTAAATAAAATAGGTATCAAAGATATAAATTTGGTAGGTGGAAAATCTAGTTCTTTAGGCGAGATGATACAAAATTTGCCTCATGTTAAAATACCTCCCGGATTTGCATTGACTACTAAATATTATGAAAAATTTATTAAACATAATAATTTAAAAAAAACAATAAAAAATTTATTAAAAAGAATAGATTATAATGATTTAAATTCGTTAAATTATTATGGTAATTTAATTAGAAAAAATATAATTAATGCTGAAATGCCATTAAAATATATTTCGAATATATTAGATTATTACAAAGAATTAGGTAACAATGTAAGTGTTGCTGTAAGATCTAGTAGTACGGCCGAAGATTTAGAAATGGCTTCTTTTGCTGGTCAACAAGATACTTATTTAAATGTTGTTGGTATTGATAATATTTTGTTTGCCGTAAAAAAATGTTTTGCATCTTTATATACTGACAGAGCTATTAGTTATAGAAACGAATTAAATTATAATTTACCATTACCATTAACAATATCAGTTTGTATTCAACAAATGGTTAGATCAGATAAAGGATGTTCTGGCGTAGCATTTTCTTTGGACCCTGAATCTGGTTTTAAGGATGTTATTGTAATTAATGGTTCTTATGGTTTAGGTGAGTCAATCGTTCAAGGTCATGTATTACCTGATGAATTTATTGTATATAAAAATACTTTAAGTAAAGGTTATAATGCAATAATCGATAAAAAATTAGGTGTAAAAAATCAAAAAACAATTTATCGAGATACCAATAGTAATGACTCAAATAATGGTATTGAGCAAATTGCGATTATAGATAATAAAACATTTTGTTTGGAAGATCCTATAATTATTCAACTAAGTAATTGGATAATGGATATAGAAAAATATTATAATAAACCTATGGATATTGAGTGGGCCTATGATAATGAAAAATTATACATAGTTCAAGCGAGACCGGAAACTATACATTCAAATAAACAAGTAAAAAATCATATTACTGAACATGTTATGGAAAAACATAATATTAAACCAATTTTAACTGGTGTTGCTGTGGGTAATAAAATAACAAGTGGCGAAATTAAAATAATAGAATCTATAACTGATACTGATATAGTATTTAATGAAGGTGATGTTTTAGTTACTGACATAACTGATCCTGATTGGGAACCATTAATGAAAAAAGCTAGTGCGATTATAACAAATAAAGGTGGAAGAACATGTTTTGATGGTGAGACAATGGTATTAACTAATAAGGGAATAATAAAAATGTGTGATTTGTTTAATAAAAAAGAAGATATTCTAGTTCCTTCTATTAATCGTACAACTTTAAAAATAGAATGGAAAATGATTGAACATGTAATGAAAAAAAATAGTCAAACAATTCGTGTTTATATTAACAATGACAAAAGTAATTATTTAGATTTAACTGAAGACCATAAAATGATAAATATCATAGATAATGAAATAAATGATATATCTATTACTGAAATAATTAAGACTAATAATACTTTAACTTGTTTAAAATATTTACCTAAATGTATAAATTATAATTTAAGTAAAAACGAAATATATAATAAATTGGAAATTTTAATAAGCAAATATGTTAAGGATATAAAATATGATAATGTTAGTTTAGAAATTGATAATTTTGAAATTATTCAGGAATTAATATATTTATGTTTAAGATTGCGAATAAAATATAATATAATTGAAAAACTAAATAATTATACTTGTATATTGTCAAATATTGGTTTTAATGATTATTATTCTATGAATGTTGATTCTGATTTTAATATTAGTGATAATTGGGTATATAATTTGACTGTAGAAGATAATCATAATTATGTAGTTTTAACAAATAATTATTGTCCTATTTTAGTGAATAATTGTCATGCTTCAATTATAGCTAGAGAATTAGGTATAAATGCTTTAGTTGGAACAAAAAATGGTTCAACGATATTAACTAACTATATTAATAATAATAATGATAAAAATATTACTGTTTCTTGTGCCGAAGGTGAAATAGGTTTTGTGTATCCGGGTTTAATACCTTATACACAAAACGATACCGATATAAATAATTTACCTTTAGTTAAAACTAAAATTATGTTAAATATTGCATCTCCTGTGAATGTTTTTAAATATGCAATGTATCCTCAAATTTCTGGTGTTGGTTTAGTAAGAGAAGAATTTATAATTAATAATTATATACAAATTCATCCTTTGGCTTTAATAAATTATAATAAATTAGATAAGGCGACACAAAATGAAATAAATAATATAGTAAATTTAAATGTTAATAGTTATACTGAATATTATATTAATAAACTAAGTTACGGCATAGCAAGAATCGCTGCTACTTTTTATCCAAATGATGTCATTGTAAGATTTTCTGATTTTAAGAGTAATGAATATAGAAATTTATTAGGCGGTATATTTTTTGAGCCTAATGAAGAAAATCCGATGATAGGTTGGCGAGGTGCATCAAGATATTATAGTGAAGATTTCATAGAAGCATTTAAATTGGAATGTAAAGCAATATATCAAGTTAGAAATATAATGGGTTTAACAAATGTGATAGTAATGATACCTTTTTGTAGAACGGTTAAAGAATGTAAAAATATTATCGAAATAATGAAAAGTGAAGGTTTAAATAGAGAAGATGGTTTAAAAGTATATATCATGTGTGAAATACCTTCAAATGTAATATTGGCTTCAAAATTTTGTAAATATGTAGATGGATTTTCTATTGGTAGCAATGATTTGACGCAATTAACTTTAGGTTTGGACCGTGATTCCGAATTGGTATCACATATTTATAAAGAAACTGATAAAAGTGTCAAGTATATGATTAAAAAAGCGATAAAAACATGTAAAAAACATGATGTAAAAATAGGAATTTGTGGTCAAGGTCCTAGTGATAATCCTAAATTCGCTCAATTCTTAGTAAAACAAGGTATAGATTCAATTTCGGTAGTTCCTGATTCTTTAATTAAAACTATCTTGGCAATTTCTGAAGTTGAAAAAAATATGTAATTAAATTATTTAAAAATAAAAATTGAATATTTTTTTTTATAATATGTCCATTAATATTTATACATATACATTAACAATGAGTTGTTCCAAGTGTTCTAATTTATGTAAAAATATACCTTCAATCAAACCTAATGGTGGCGCTGGTGTATTATTTTTAACTAATGATAATAATAATACTTTCCTTATATTAGGAAAAGAACGAGGTGGTAATTATCAAGGATTATTTAATATTGGTTGTGGCAAAATGGACTCAAAAGATGGTGGATGCCATATTTATACAGCTTGGCGCGAATTTCATGAAGAAATCAAATACTATATGCCATTTAACTTGTTCTTGCAACAAATTACCGGTTATATAGTATTCCAACGAACTCCAATATTTATATTAACTATTGATAATGTAAATGTTGGTAAATTAGACAAACTAGCTAATGATGCTATTAATACTCCATCATTAGATTGGTGTTTGCAAGAAATGAGCGAAATAAAAAAATTTAACGTTAATAATATTAGTAATGACATAAATATTTCCTCTTTTACTAAAGCGGTTTTTGAAATGTTTTGCCGAGGTCTTGTTACCAATATTAATAATCAACACAATAACAATAACAATAACAATAACAATAACAATATTCAACTCAATTCTCAAGTTTCTCATAACTTACCTTCAGGATTATCTGAAGAAATACGAATTATACCTTTTAACATGTATCAAGTTCGTGATTTCAAAGGAAAACGTTGTGGTAAGCCAAAACCAACAGTATTAGCCTTCCCTAATGGACCGAATGTTGATACATATGGTTTTCCTTGTTGCAAAGGAAATAACACAAAAGTCGATGAGTTAATGAAACAGTTCAACATTCCATTACGTTGCAAAAGACAGTATTATCGCATAGAAACTGATACAAAAATTATTCACGCTAATATTATCTTGTGTAATGGCCTTTCAAGAAATCATTTTAATGATCTTTCTCCCGAATGGTTTGTGATTACTGATATATTGGAAGGAAATGACTATTTAGCTATCCAAAGTATTCATGATAACAACAAATATTTAAGCTTAAATAGTTCTAATATTGTTGAAAAACTTGTCAACGTGTTTTTGAATATTTAATTTTTTTATAAAAAATATGAATATAATTAATAAATTAATTATTTAATATATAATTTATCATATTAAATTAATTATTTAATATATAATCAGTCATATAAGTTAAATAATTTGTCATTGATTTGTATCCAGGTAAATAATTTACATCTATAATGGCATATTTTTGTTCATTTATTTTAATTATATCGTAACCAAATAAAGTTAATCCAAAATGCAAGTTAATCAACATATTTAAATATGGTATGTCAATATCATGTAATAAATTTATTATTAAATTATTTTTTTCTTGATTATTTAAATTTAATGCTTTGTTTTTAATATTACCAGTATTAAAATAAACTATTTCATCATTTAAAGATACAGAATTTTTTATCACTATTTCATATTTCTTACCAATTACATAAATTTTAAATATAATACCTCCATGTTCATAAAAATGTTGAACTAAGGAAGGTTTTGTTATATATTGTTTAATATTAATATCACTATTTATAATACACATATCATGAGCATAATTAACACCGAAACAATTAATTGGTTTACAAATAACAGGTTTTGGTAAAACATAAGGTTCTAAACCAGGTTCTAAATACACATACTCAGGAATAAATAAATTTTTTACATGTACAGTAATATTTTGCAATTTATCAGCCATAATTAATCTATTACCTATATCATATTGATATTTAATAGGATCTCTAACTTGATTATTTGTTGTTAAAAAATTTATAATATTGTTATTCACTATGTTATGTAAATATATTTCATCTAATTTAGTAATAATTTTATTAAAATTATATTTATTGTAATTATCATTATCGAGATGAATAAAATGAATATTAATATTTTTTTTTAATGCTTCTATTTTTATATTTTCTATTAACTTATTAGTAAACAAATCATCATATTTATTTTTAAAAAAATATAATCCAATATAATAATTCATCATTTATATTATAAATTATAAAATAATTAATAACCAATTTCCATAATAAAAGAAAATTTTTTATCAATGTTACCATTATTTTTATATGTAAATCTCATTACAGTATTAGCAGGAACAGGACTAGCTTCTATTTTATTTTTTCCAACCGTTATATTTTTATCATTAACTATTAATAAATTTTTAACGCGATAAATATAAAACTTGACAATATTATTAGTTACAAAACTGTGACTAGTAGGATTAGTAAAAGTAATTACTCCTGTGTTGCTAATACTTTTTATTTCACCTAATTCGTCAGTATTTACACCATCCGTTAATTTTAAATACATACCAGGGGAAACAGTAAAATATGTAGTTGCCAAAGACAAAGTAGTAGCTCCAATATCAACATTATCAGCTAATAAACCCGCAGTACCATTAGGGGCAACATATACATTTAATTCATCGCCAATATTATTTAATGTTGCCATATAAGTTGTAGTATATATGCCAACATTATAAGGATATGTTATATCTTTTGATACGGTAGAATTAGCAGGAATATTTATTTCATAATAATCAGTTTTAAAATATTTAACGTCTATAGTTGTATTTTGTTTTATTACCATTACTTTGTCTTGTATAGTTCCAATAACTCTTGAAGCATCAATATTTACCTCATGAGTATTATTATTTGGACATGCAGTAGGTAATGTTGATATGTATCCTGTTTCAACAGGTATTCCTTCTGTTATACATGGAAAAATATATTTATAATAAGATGTCATTATATTTATAAAAAAGATAAATTTAAATTTAATAAATATTTATATTATTTTTTATTTTAATTGTTCAATACTAATTGACGCAGAAACTAAATTAGTATAAGTTGCGGCAGCTAATAATGTTGGGGTAGCACTAACTACACTTGGCAATGGACTTACTGAATTACTTATAGCAATAATATCTATTACATCTCCGCTATTTAAATTACTAATTGTATTCATAAATGTTGGTACGATATGATCTTTTGGTTGTTGTGATTGTATATGAGAACCTAAAATACCCGCGGAACCGTTTAATCTTAAACATGTTTCTACGATTGAAGCAGATGCATTATAATCTATCATGACTGTATATGTTATTCTAAAAGTTCCTGTAGCATTAACCGTTATTCCTCCGCTAGATATGGACCAAGAACCATTAGAAACAATAAAAGTATCTATAGGTACTTGTGTTACTGTTGTATTTATTGTCAATTTTGTTGTGGTAGTTCTATAAGCTAAAGCATAATTCGATAATACTGAACCAGGACCAGTAGGGCCTGTTATTCCGGAACCTGTAGGACCAGTAGGTCCCTGTGTACCTGTTGGTCCTGTTATTCCCGGACCTGTAGGACCAGTAAAACCTGTCGCACCCCTTGTTCCTGAAACACCTTGAGCTCCAGTAGGTCCAGTTTGACCTTGTGATCCTTGAGCTCCAGTAGGTCCAGTTTGACCTTGTGATCCTTGAGCACCAGTAGGACCAGTTTGGCCTTGTGTTCCTTGAGCACCAGTAGGTCCAGTTTGACCTTGTGTTCCTTGAGCTCCTGTAGGACCAGTTTGACCTTGTGTTCCTTGAGCACCAGTAGGTCCAGTTTGACCTTGTGTTCCTTGAGCTCCTGTAGGACCAGTTTGCCCTTGTGTTCCTTGAGCTCCTGTAGGACCAGTTTGACCTTGACTTCCTGTGGGCCCTGTGACACCTCGAGTTCCAGTTGCGCCTTGAATTCCTTGAGGCCCTGTAGGTCCTGTAGGTCCAGTACAACAACATAATTCTAAATCTTCTAATTTACATGTTAATAACATAATTTGTACGGCATTATTAGGAACATATACTACACTAGCCATCATATTATTTGTTAATAATGGAATATAATTCGGATCTGTTATAGTATTTTGGGCATTTATACCTTCTTGCATTATAGTTCTTACATTTGCATCCGTATAAGTTAATCCATCATTTAATATTGTTACTGTATTTGGATTTATTGGATCATTTGGATTAGTTTTTGGACTAGATAATAAAGTCCATATAGCACATTCTATATCGTTTGAGGTATAGCCTAAATCTATATAATTTGTTTGCAGATTTACAATATATAATATCGCATTCAAATAAGTAGTGTATATATGACCAGTTCCATAATCAGGCGAATTAGAAAAAGCTGTGTCTATTACTGAATTAATATTACTATCCAGAATTGATACTATAGTTCCGGTATATTCAGTTCCAATATTAATATTATCAAAAATATCAATACACCAACAATTATATAAGCCAGTAGGATTAGTACTTGTTATTAAAATATTTTCGTATTGTTCTTGCGTAACATTAATATTAGTATAAGAAGGATAATTAGGATTTTTGGGACTACCTGTTGAACCAGGGGATGATATAATATATTTTATAGTATCATTAGCGGTACTACTAAATTTTTTATTAAAACATTTTATTTTATCCAAATCACACAAACATAAACCTGTTGGTCCAGTAGAACCTGTAGGGCCGGTAAATCCTGTTGCACCTTTTATCCCTGTTGGTCCTGTTGGTCCTTGAACTCCTGTTGCACCTGTTGATCCTTGAGATCCTGAAGGTCCAGTAGGCCCTGTTACACCTGTAGCACCTCTTATTCCAGATACTCCTTGAGCTCCTGTAGGTCCTGTTTGACCTTGAGAACCTGTTGGTCCAGTTTGACCTTGTGTTCCTTGTGATCCTGTAGGTCCTGTTTGACCTTGACTACCTTGCGCACCAGTAGGACCAGTTTGACCTTGACTACCTTGCGCACCAGTAGGACCAGTTTGACCTTGACTACCTTGTGCACCAGTAGGACCAGTTTGACCTTGTATTCCTTGTGATCCTGTAGGTCCTGTTTGACCTTGATTTCCTTGCGCTCCTGTAGGTCCAGTAAATCCGGTAGGACCCGTAAAACCTGTCGCTCCTCGTGACCCTGATACACCTTGAGCTCCTGTAGGTCCTGTTTGACCTTGACTACCTTGAGCTCCAGTAGGTCCTGTTTGACCTTGAGCTCCTGTAGGTCCCGTTTGACCTTGACTACCTTGTGAGCCTGTAGGCCCTGTTTGACCTTGATTACCTTGTGAGCCTGTAGGTCCCGTTTGACCTTGTGATCCTGTAGGACCCGTTTGACCTTGTGAGCCCGTAGGACCAGTTTGGCCTTGTGAGCCTGTAGGTCCCGTTTGACCTTGACTTCCTTGTGATCCTGTTGGTCCTGTAGTTCCTTGATTACCTTGAGCACCTGTAGGACCTGTTTGACCTTGATTTCCTTGTGAACCAGTTGGTCCTGTTGGTCCAGTTGCTCCTTGATTTCCTTGAGCACCTGTTGGTCCAGTTTGACCTTGATTTCCTTGTGATCCGGTAGGACCTGTTTGACCTTGATTACCTTGAGCACCCGTAGGTCCAGTAGCTCCTTGATTACCTTGAGCACCTGTAGGACCAGTTTGACCTTGATTTCCTTGTGAACCAGTTGGTCCTGTAGGACCAGTTTGACCTTGATTTCCTTGTGATCCGGTAGGACCTGTTTGACCTTGATTACCTTGAGCACCCGTAGGTCCGGTAGCTCCTTGATTACCTTGAGCACCTGTGGGACCAGTTTGACCTTGATTTCCTTGGGCACCTGTAGGACCAGTTTGACCTTGATTTCCTTGTGAGCCTGTAGGACCAGTTTGACCTTGATTTCCTTGGGCACCTGTAGGACCAGTTTGACCTTGATTTCCTTGGGCACCTGTAGGACCAGTTTGACCTTGATTTCCTTGGGCACCTGTAGGACCAGTTTGACCTTGATTTCCTTGGGCACCTGTAGGACCAGTTTGACCTTGATTTCCTTGGGCACCTGTAGGACCAGTTTGACCTTGATTTCCTTGGGCACCTGTAGGACCAGTTTGACCTTGATTTCCTTGTGAGCCTGTAGGACCAGTTTGACCTTGATTACCTTGTGATCCTGTTGGACCTGTAGCTCCTTGATTACCTTGTGGGCCGGTCGCTCCAATTGGTCCAGTTGGTCCTGTAGAACCTTGATTTCCTTGGGGACCTGTAGCTCCTTGATTTCCTTGTGGGCCTGTTTGACCTGTAGAACCTTGGTTTCCTTGTGGTCCTGTTTGTCCAATTGGTCCGGTTGGTCCTGTAGAACCTTGATTTCCTTGTGGTCCTGTTTGACCAATTGATCCTGTTGGTCCTGTTGGTCCTGTAGAACCTTGATTTCCTTGTGGTCCTGTTTGTCCAATTGGTCCTGTTGGTCCTGTAGAACCTTGATTTCCTTGTGGACCAGTAGCTCCTTGGTTTCCTTGTGGTCCTGTTTGACCAATTGGTCCTGTTGGTCCTGTAGAACCTTGATTTCCTTGTGGTCCTGTTTGACCAATTGGTCCTGTTGGTCCTGTAGAACCTTGATTTCCTTGTGGACCAGTAGCTCCTTGGTTTCCTTGTGGACCTGTTTGACCAATTGGTCCTGTTGGACCTGTAGAACCTTGATTTCCTTGTGGACCAGTAGCTCCTTGGTTTCCTTGTGGTCCTGTTGGACCTGTAGAACCTTGATTTCCTTGTGGACCAGTAGCTCCTTGGTTTCCTTGTGGACCTGTTGGACCTGTAGAACCTTGATTTCCTTGTGGACCAGTAGCTCCTTGATTTCCTTGTGGACCAGTAGCTCCTTGATTTCCTTGTGGACCAGTAGCTCCTTGATTTCCTTGTGGACCTGTAGGTCCTTGATTTCCTTGTGGTCCTGTTTGACCTATTGGTCCTGTTGGTCCTTGGTTTCCTTGTGGACCTGTTGGGCCAGTAATTCCATTATCACAATTATCACCTTTAGGTCCTGTAGGTCCTGTAATTCCATTATCACCTTTAGGTCCTGTAGGACCAGTTATACCTATATTATTACAATTACAATGATTACAAATTGGATTTTCATGACTTTCACATTTTTCATGCCATTTACCATTTTTACAAAAATAAGTGTTACCTTCAGTGTCAGTAATTATTTTCTTTTGACACGGCAAATTACGATATTTTAACGAGTTATTACAACAATAAATATATAAAATATGTTTATTACAAATATCATAAAAATAATAATCTTTATCTTGTATAATTACCCATTCACAATTATCTTTAATAAATAATGAACATATTGATTCAACAAAACAATAAGTATAATCATTTACTGAAGATAATTCGCATATGTTTGTTATGGCAATACCTTTATATTTTAAATTAATAATATCAGGAATACAAATATTAACCCTTATCCATTTAAAATTTACATATTCAAATGTGATTTTTTTATTAGTATCATATATTAAATTACCTGAACCTATTATTTTTTTAACTACATTATTTTTTACACTGTATATGTTATTTTTATTATTGTCATAAAATATATAATTAACGTCATTAATCATTACCAAATTATTATTTACATTTTTATATAAAATATTATTTAGTAAAATATATTTTTCATTACAATAATTTGCATTACCTTTAATCCTGATGCCATAATATTTTATAAATATTTGATCACAATTTTTGTTCATAATATATATTAAATTTTAAAAAAAAAAAATCAATAACATTTTAAAAAATAATTTAAATCTTATTTAATATTCTTTTTGACATATTTATTTAGTAGACCATTTACTACATTATTTTCTGATTCTTCAAAAGTTTTTACACCTTTTTTAATCATTCTTATTTCTTGCAACATTGATAATAATGGCGATATGTCTTCATTTCTAATAATTTTATAAAATATAAACGGATAATTTTCTACAAAACTTTGAAATTTATTACACATATGATTTTCGTAATTTTTATCGTTTTTATTTCTAAACTTGCCTCCAGGTCCTAATTGCTTATCCATATATGACAATATATTTGTTATCTGTTTTACCATTTCATCAGGATCTACCATATTAACAGGATCTAGTTCAGTTTGATTACATAAATTTTGAAAATCTTCTTTAGTTATTGTTTCCATTATAAATATAAATATAAATATACACTATATAAAATAACTATAATACTAGACGCATTCAAAAACTAAATTAGCACATATTTTTTTATATTTATCAACTACTAGAATTTTATATTGTGTAGATATATTAATATTTACATCGCAGTTTAATTCTATTAACTTTTCAAAATATGGTAAATGTAGTTCTTTAGTATTATATATACAATTTATAAACTTAATTTTAGGTATATTACTAATTTTATTTATACTATTGTAAGCACAACATAAATCGTATAAACAGGGATAATCGTTTATTTCAGTAATATAATTGTATTCACATAACAGGTATTTTAATTTTGGATACGAATTTAATTTCTTCAGTTTATTATTCTTACAATCAAGTTCTATTAATTTATCAAATTTTTGGATATTAGTTATGTTATTATTTTCACATTCTAAATATTTCAAATTGTTACATTTCAAATTTTCTATTTTTTCTATTTTATTATTACTACAATTTAAATATTCTAATTTATCATAATTATTTTTAGTTAAAAAATCCAAATTCTCAAATTTATTATTAGAACAAGATAATTCAACCAAATTTAGAGGCAATTTTAGTTCTTTTATTTGATTATGACTACAATCAAAATATTTTAAATTTGTTAAATTTGAAATATCTAGAATATTTTTTAATTTATTACCACTTATTGATAAATGTGTTATGTTATTTTCCAGCAACGGTATTTCACTTAATTCCATATAATTTAAATCTAAATAACATTTTTGTTGATTAAATTCTGACATCCTATATTCTATACTATCAGACATTTCATAATCTTCATCATACATCTTTTTACTTTCGTCGTCTAATATGTCATAATTTATATTTCTATATTTTTTATATTTTAAATCATTTCTAAATATTCTTATTTTTTTAGACATATATTAATAAAAAAATTTAAAAAAAATAAGAAATAAACATTGACATTTACATTGTTTTTAAGCTTATTATTTATTTTATATGCCAACCAAATTATAAATTGCACTGATTTTCAAAATATATATGCTAATAATGATATTTGTGTAGTTGTTATACTGTTATAAAAAAATAAGTCACCTAAAATTGTATATTTTTTTAAATATTTTTTTTAGTTTATCTAACATTTCATTTATTAAAATCATAGAAGTAAATATTTCACCATTTATCTGTTTTTCTATTTTTTTTGATTTTAAACAATCATTTATTAATTCTAATAATTCTTTAGGTTAAGCCTTTTAAAGACATTTTAAATTGTTATATTATAAAAAAATAAAGCATATGATAATAATTATAATAAATTATACATCTTTATAGCCAATAATTTTAGTTTCTTTTATTAATTTAATTTCATTTTCAGATAAATTATAATAATTATAAACTTCTATATCAGTCCATACTTTGTTTAATGGAGGTAATGGAATCCATTTACATGTTTCTTTACTAATATGTTGAGATGATTTTCTTAAAGATAATAGGAAATTAGGTAATTTACATTTTAAATAACTTAATAATGATTTTGCTTCATTTTCTGAACTTACTTCAAATATAACATAACTTTGATTACATAATTCATTAGGTTTTCCAACAAATATGTTTCCGAAACCACTATGAGCTTCATATGCTGCTTCTGCTGTAATAACCTTCCATTTATTAAAATCTCGGTTTTTTGTAATTTGATTTTTTTCTATGTATTTAACAAAACCTTTTTGTTTAGATACATAACATAATAATGAAGTGTCAGATTTTGTATCTATTAATTTTTTATCATTTGAATTTATACCTGAATATGATTGACCTATAAATATATCACTAATTGATTTGTAAACACGTATTTTATCTATAATATTATAATATTTTTTATCTACAAATACATCATATTTATTTAATTCTAATTCAGAACCATTATAATTACACATACCAACATATTCTTTGTCAATCAAAAAAGAATTTATACCACCTTTAATATCTACTAAATTACCAAATATTTTTTTTGCATCATCATAATGTTTTATATATACTATATCTGTCCTTTTTAACATCATAGACCTAAATTTATCTAAACCTTTGCCACCTGAAAACCATCTAGAAGGAACTACAAAAGTTAATATATTACATTTATCTAAATATAACTCAATAAATTTATTATATAATGCAGAAGCAGAACCTTTTTTAGTTTTTAATTCTTCATTATATGGAGGATTTCCTAGAATAATATCAAAATTATCTTTATTAAATACTTTTAATAAATCTATTTTTAATGTATCACCTTCATATAGATTTAATTTATATTCATTATTAATATCGAATATTTGTTTAATTATGAAACAATTTTTTTTATTCAATTCGCCAAAATATAATTGTTTTTCTAATATATGTTTTTTTCTCAATTTTAAATCTTGTATTTTATCTTTTAATCCTTCCATTAATTTGTAAAACACACATATATGAAAATTTCCCATGCCTGAGCAAGGATCATACCAAGTTAATTTTTCGTTAGTGTAAATATTTATATTATTTTTAGAAAAATAATAATTTTCTAAATCTAGTAACATATTATTAATAAAATTTATAGGAGTAAAAACTTCACCATACATCTTTTTCTCTTGTGATTTTGGTTTTAAGCAATCATTGATTAAATTTAATAATTCATTAGGTCTGTCTAATAAGCTTTCTAAAGATAATTTAAATTGTACAGATATCAAATAAGTATTTGAAGATTTATCAAAATACTTATTTGTTATGTCATGAATAATATTTATCAAATCTTTTTTATTCCACCAAATTAAACATTGATCATCAAATATTTCTAATAGTTCTTTATTATTTTTTATAATATTTAACATATCTATAAAATCTTTATTTTTATTATTTATAGTTAAAATACAAGTTAATGGAATTACGTAAGGCAATACATCTTTCGTAAAGGATATAATAATTTCTTTTTTAATATCTTTTTTAATATCTTTTTTAATATCTTCTTGTTTAATTTTTTTTTTACCAGAAGGTAAATCTTGTATATCTTCATCGTCAAATTCAATAATTGTTTTTACCTTGTTATCTTTTAATGAACTAGTAAAAGTATTATTTAACAATTTTTGTGTAGGATTATCAAAAGTAACATAATCATTATCTAAATTTTTCAAAAGTGTTTTAAAATTATTTATTGGATCACTTTTCCATATTTCTAATATTTTTTTAATTATTATATCACTATTTAATTCTTTGTTTAACATCATGTCAATATCTATATTAATTAAATTATTTGATATTAAATATTTAATTTTATCTTCTAAATTATTATCACTTTTATGAACTGTGTAATTAATACAAGTTTGTAAAACTCGACTAATATTTAAATCAACGACATAACCATATTTTTTATTTTGTCCTTCTGTCATACATCTATACATTTGTTGCATAACTTTATCAGACGATATAGTATTATTCATCAAAATTACCACGTCACAATTATCAATAGTAATACCTAAATTTAACATATTGCCAGCCAATAAAATTAAGCCCGCTTTATTTTCACTTCTAGCAATAATTTCTTCTTTTAAAATTTCATCCTTTATATCTTTTGCTAAATCGGTATTTTTTCGATTAATGCATAATACATTATAATTTTTAAGTATTTTATCTTGTAGCATTAATTTTTTTAAATTTTCAGAAATTAAATTAATGTTGTCTGATGGCAAAAACCAAATTTGTATATACGGAACTCGGGAACAAGTATTATTGATTCTTGTAAATATTGATCTATCTTCAGTTTTATAATCTATTTCTTTTTCTGATCCTGAAATATATCTTAATATAGTTTTTACTTCATTAGTATAAGCAAAAATATTTTCTTTATTTAAAGAAAATAAAACATCAAAACTAAATCCATAACAAGAAGACATTATTTTTTGTTTAATAATTTCATATCTTTCTTGATCAAACATATTGGTAATCAAAAATAAATTTGGCATATTTTGATAAACTTTAAAAATATCTTTAATTGTTAATCCTAGATCAGTAAAATATTTTATGGTATTTAAAATATATTTTTCTTCATGTTTTTCTTTTAATTTATTAATATTATTTTCATCAATTAATATACTTTTACAAATTTGTTCGTCTTCTAAATCCCAAAATAATTGACATTCTTTAACTATTAACCATTCTTTTAATGGTTTATTGTATGTTGCTGTTAAATATATTTTTATTGTATTTTTTGATGAGTATGATTCTAAAATATCTTTTGACAAATCTGTTGTTCCAGAAAAATGATTTTCATCAAAACCAATGATATCTAATTTTAAATTTTTAATTTTTTTAATAGTTTCTTTGTTAATATATTTTTGTAATAATTGCTTTGACATTATAAATATATTATTTTCACTTATTTCAATATCATTTATCATTTTTGAACATTTAATATTATGAATTTTGAAAATATCAAAATCTTTAAACTTATTAAATAAATCATCAGTAAATTGCGGCAATGTTTCTGTAGGAGCAGGAGTGATAATTAATACATTTAATTTATTTTTTATTTTTAATTGTTTATTAATAATACCACCTAACATATACGTTTTACCAGAACGACATTTGCATCCCCATAGAAAAGTTTTATTACCTTCTTCAATTAAATCACTTGTTTTTTGTGTAATTAATTCTTGATGGAACCTTAATTTTAAACGTTCTTTTGAATATATTCCATTCCAATCTTTATCTATATTGTTTAATATATGTTGCTTAAATATCAAAAAATATTTATTCAAATCAGTTTTATCTAAAATATTATCTTCTGTCATATGCTCAGTAATATATGAACTTGATTTGTTCGTTTTTTTAACTTTATTTAAAACATTTTTTTTATTTGGAACGACGATAAATATTTTATAATTTTTGTAAATATGTATATTTTTCAATACAATAGCCATAATATTTTGAATGTTATAATAATTCACTGACTTTTGATTTTTTATATCGTTATTTGTTTTTGGATATTTAGAACTAATAAATACATACGTATTATCATGTTTATTTAATAACGTAATATCAGAACAACCACTAGATTTACCACTAAATACATTTTTATTTAAATATTTATCAAAATTTTCTAAAACTTTGAGTTTTGCATCATTGGAATTACCAATTAGATGTTTGTATTCAGTATTAGGAAATATATCACAAAAACCAAATTTAATAATAATATCAAATAATCTTTCAAAAATAAAACCTTTTTCAGCTTGCGTTTTATAACTATCTAATATTTTATCAACGCTTTCAAAAGTTATGATATAATTAATAAAATCCTTTATATTCATAATTTATATTTATATTTACTGTATATATATCATATTTAAGATATTTTAATCATTTTTATTTTTGTAAAAAAATATATAAATACCATTATTATTGTTTATGTATGAATAGACGATAACTTTTTCCACATAAACTACATAATTATAAAAAACAAAAACAAAAAATTAATAAAAAAAACAAAATAATTGTTTATCATTACGTAATACACTTAATTTAAAAAATAAATACCCGAATCCATATACATTGACAATTTATTATAATAATTATCTTGTATATCAAATATTTTGGTATTTTTTTTAGGACTTAAATCAAAATTTAAAGTTTTTACATTTACTGTATTTTTTAACATTGTTATAAAATTTGGATTTTTCGATGACCACGTATAATCATCATGTGTTATTAATTCGTAATTATTGCAATATTGAGTAAGTATTATACAATTTTTATGAATATCAAATTTTTCTTCCGGATAATATATGTAAATATCTTCGTTATTTAAATCTAAAATTATTATATTTATGTTCAAAAAATCCATAATAAAACGAACAACGTAAAAACTAATATTATTATTATGTATGTCTTCGACAATATCTTTTTTTTTCCATTTTAAATTTTTATAACAAAAATAATCGAACAATTTCAAATGATTTAAATTATACAACATATTAGATTTAAATTCATTAATACTTTTTTCTTTTTTATTATTCTTATAAAAATCATTATCAAATGCATTTAATATACACGCATAAAATGACAATTTGTTATTATAAGATCCATTACGTTTCAGTTTTGTTATGTCATTACCAAAAAAGTTTTTTATTTTTACCGGTAATTTTTCTATTGTATCAGTTTTACCAGGACTTAATAAAGTATATGGTTCTTCTTTTTCTTCTTGTATTATTTCCATTTCAATAGTATCATATGTTTTCATATTTTTAATATAATTACATATATATTCAAAAGTTATTAACTTTGACATTATATTTATTTATATGTTAATATATTTATATATATTAGTTTAATTATTTCATTTTTATTTTTCATGTGATTTCAAACATTCATTTATTAAATGATATGTTTCCTGTTTTAAATTTTGAAAATATATATGAAATCCACAATTATTTTGCATTCCATTTTTAATACATTCAGGTTCATGTTTTTTTAAAATATGATATATTTCATATAATATACTTTTATCAGTAATACTTTCAATACGGTTTTTTAGACCATCTTTTCTATTCCAATCAAACTTTTTACATTTATTTTCTGATTTTTCATTATTTTCTGATTTTTCATTATTTTCAGAGTTTTCGTTTTCTGACATCTCGTTATTTTCTGACATCTCGTTATTTTCTGAATTTAATATTTCCGAGTCCTCTAGCATTATATTTAAATAAATAACATATTATTTTACTTATTTTATCGCATATAAAATTGAAAAAATATTTAAATTTATCTAAAAAACAATATATAACAAAAAAAATAATATTGTTAATAATTATCAATAACACTTAACGATGATCAATAACACTTAACGACGATCAATAACACTTAACAATAATTAATATTCATTTTTTTAAATATTAAATATAATATTATTAATTATTAACAATATTATATTTAATATTTATTTTTTCAAATAAATGGATATCATTTGGATTAAAATTACAACAATCGGGATAAAATTTATCCACACTTAATTTAAATATTTCATCAAACATTTCATAACATCCTGATTCCCCTATATTATATTTCAAACCTATCATATCTGGACCACGATTAATTTCAACAATCCATAATTTACCATCTTCATCGAGAAGACTATCATAAGCTAATAAATTAAAACAACTTTTATAATTTTCATGTCGATTCAATGGTCTTAATTCATTTTTTACTGAATTTATCGTTTTTTTAACAATTGTTATAATTTGTGATTTCACTGCTATAAATTCTGGACTATTTTTTTTGTAAACATCAGAAAACATACAAGTAACATCTTTTTTAACTTGGACAGGATCAATATCAACATGTTGACTAACTATGTTTACCATTTCCAAGTTAGTTAAATGTTTCATGTCATTTATAATATTTGATGGCAAATTTTTATATTTTTCGTTAATATTATCATCATAATAATTTAACATTGAAAAGTATAACATATAATCAGTATATAAATATACATTCATAATTGAATTATTATTACTAATATCAAAATTATCTAAATCACTAAATGTAGGTAATTTATCTAATACAATTAATACATAAAAACGAATATTATATTTTTTATATAAAATTGTTGGTTTTTTAGTAATAAAATCTAAATAATGAGAATTTGATGTTTCATTTTTAAATAAATGAGGTTTATCAATATATCTTGATATTATCCAATATTTATATTTTTTAAGTTCTTTAATTATTAATTCTTGACCATCAAAAGTATATTGGTTAGTTTTTCTACACAAATCAAAACCCGTTTCGCTAGAATCAATTATATATTTCGTTATGTTTTCTATTACCGCAAATGATTTATTAAATATTTTTATTCCTAAACCTCTAGAACCATGCACTGGCTTTACTATCCATTTTTGAACATCGTTATATTTATGCATTGCATGTTTTATTTGATTATATAACTTTTTTCTGTCATTCGTATAATAAACTATTATACTTTCTGGATGCATTTTGTGTGTATAACTGTCGCCATACCTATTAACCATTTTTTTATATAAACCATCTTTACTGGCCAAATAATAAGTAATACCTTGAATTTTATTAATTATTTTTGCTTTTTTCATTCTGTCAGATATTTTATAATTTATTAATTCATCATAATAATTCATACTAGATTGAGGTACTATATAACGTTCTCTTAAACCATAGAATATGTCAATATCATCGAACATATTCTTTGTTCTAGTAATATATTTTCTAGAATTTAATGCATCAAATATAAATCTATATGTTTCTATAATAGATTTTGGAACATAAAATAATTTAGTAATATTAGTATTGTTTTTAATATTATCATATACATTTATAAAATTATCTAATTTTTCCTGCCTATACAATGGTTCATATACTAAATCAAGCGTTTTTTGTATAATTTCTTCCATTACTACAAAATAATCTATCCTTCTTGGAATGTTATAATATCTTGTTTTAACATTAAATGCAGGAGCACCATTCATTTCTATTATTTTAATATCACCTTTTTCGTTAATTAATGCATCAGCACCATAAATATGAAATCCTACAATATCATTATAACGATTGTCTAATTTAGGATTTTTTAATATATTATCATTATAACATATCAAATCATCTTTTATAGTATCAGTAATACAATAAAATATTTCTTTTAATTTTGCATATATTTTATTCTGTGTTTCTTCATCAAAAGAATTTAACCAATCTTCATGAGGGACGAATCTAGTTTTTACAAAAATTTCATCAGCATTAGGATTATCTGGATCCATATAATTAGTTAAAAATTCTTCTTTTATTCTAATATCACCATTAAATCTTTTATCAGCTCGATAATTCATAAAATCTTTATAAAAATATGATTTTACTTGTTTGTTGTTTATTTTTACTACTAAAAAATAAATACGATTTGATATAATATATCCATCATATAATTTAGGCAAAAATACTTCTGATATTGTCCAACTATAGTATTTACTTTCTTTAATATGAGATATAATGATATCTTTATCGAATTTATCCAATACTAAAATACCACTAGATACACTACCTTTATCAGGTTTTAATATTACACTCATTCCATCAAATTTATTTAATATATTATTAATGTCATTATTAATATTATTATTAATATCATTAATATTATCTTTATTTAATTTAATATATTTAACAATGAAATCATTAGATGAAAATTTATCGTAAAAACTAGCTTTATTGGAAATATAATGATCAATGGAATTTAATAAAAATCGATAATTACCATATGATTTTGTAAGAATACTTGTCGCATTTGTAAAAGAAAAAGTCATGTACAAGTTATTTAATGCTTGATTAGTTGTTAAACATTGCCAATTACCACGTTTATTTAAGGCTTCTATTACCAAAGGATAATAATCTTCTATTCTAGAACCTGAAGGAGCTTGGACTACTTCTATTAATTCCGGATCATTTAAATGTCTATCAAAATTTTTCATAAATACACCTAAATAATAATTATGAATTTGAATATTTGGTTTAGTTGGATTAATTTTTAATAAATTAAATTTAGAATTTAAAAATTTGTTATAACATGTCATATATAATTATAGTAATTATATAAATTAAAAAAAAATATCCAAAAAATTAACAACATTTTTTATAAATTATTTTAATATTATTTGTAATATTATTTATAATATTATTTATAATATTATTTTAATTAAATTATGATATTATTTAGTAATATCACATTCTTGAGGGTATGGAAACCATTTATTAAACTGGTTATTGTCCAAGAAGGTATCCGTAGAATCACTAGATACACTAATATTTGTTCCTGATAATTGACCATTGCATTCATTATTGTAGATTTTATTATTACTCGATCTAACTATTTTTGCTAAACTTTGCGCTATATCTGGATAAACGGAATAAAATACATTGGTATTTATATTTATTTCTTTACTATTTTCTATCCATACACCATTTGTAAAATATGACATTTTATTGTTTGCTATTTCAATATCAGAACAGCGCAAGCAATAAATACCAAAATTATCTGTTTGAATAAATTTATTATTTAATATTTTTCCTCTAATAATATCATTTGCTTCAATTGCATATATTTTAGAATCATAAATATAATTATAAGCAATCAATAAATAATATTTGCTAGCTACAAAAGGTCCATGTTCTAATTGGTTTGTTATTTTAATACCTGAATAATCGCATTCATAAATTCTATTATATTTTATTTGCAAATTATAACATGGCAAAGATACGTGAATTCCATTCGTTCCTGAATCATATAATAAATTACTAGTCATAAATGTATTTTTACACATATATATAGCTACTTTACCTCCTCTTATAACATTACCAGTAAATATACTACGATTTTGTAATGAAAATGATACACTATCACCTGACCAAGATGAATATACGACATTTTTTCTAAACACATTGCCATAATCTAAATTACTTGCATTATAAGCATCTAATGTTTCTTTACCTTCAGTTAAAAAACTAGGTCCAGCATAATATATAGTAAAATAATTATTGTTACCATAAAAATGGCAATTTTCTATTTTAGTCATATTTGCACTAGCAACACTTAATGCAATTTTACTAGGATGAGGAACATGTACGGATATATATTGAATTTGGACATCCATTACATTTTTTAACGACAAGCCATCTTTTGTTATATCTTTTTGAAAAATATGAACTTTACAACTTTCTTTACTTTCTCCTAATATTTTGATACCTGATTTCGTAATTTGTAAAACTGATTTTAGATAATAGTTTCCATCAGGAAAAATAAAATTGTTTATTTTAGGATTGGCAGTTAATAAATCATCAATATATGATTCGGGAACTACTCTAACGGTTTTGGGATCTGTTGGATCAACTAAGTATTTTGTAGACATTTAATATTATAACCATTATATTATATTTTATAAATTACGTGTTTTAAAAATGAAATTAAAAATTTAGAACAAATATATTTATTAATGTTGCAACTAATTTATCAATATTATATAAATAATGCTAACACAATTATTAAGAGAAAAACTTGAATTAATTAATATATTTAATGAAAAAATTAAAACATATAAAATCAATAAACATTTGGAAAAAACACATGTATGCTGATTTTATACATGGTAGTGATGATATTAAATTCGTAAATAAATTAAAATCAAAAATGTTTAAAAACGATAACTATGAAAAATATAATTATGATAATTTATTTAATAGAAAAAATAGACAATATAAAATTACAAAATATTTTGAAATATCAAATAAAAATATAAATGGAATTATATATGAGTATATAATACATATATTACAAATAATAATACCATGTTTTCTTGCATTAATTATTACGTATTCTTTAATATTAATCGGTATATATTTTATTGATCCTAGATTCAACTTGTTAGATTCAGTAAATGGTCTTTGTATAATAGTTCGTGATTTTTGGTATTTTTAATTGGTTGGTTCATTCTTAGTTTTAATTATTTTAATGATTATACTAAAAATTATGATACAGCAAAATAAATAAATATTATAATATACTAGATCATGTATTAGTGAGTAAATATTGCACCATTAAAGAACAATTATGTTAATTTTTTATTACAACTAGTTTTCTTTTTATTAAATAATTAAAAAAAATGAAAATAATATTTATTAACAAGATGTTTAATAATTATTAAAATAATACATCTATTAAATTAATATATCTAATAAGCTTTAACGTATATATAGTTAGTAATACTAATGAAATGTCTTTTATGGACATTTTATTATATGGTAATAATATTAAATTAGATGAATGTTCTGAGCCTAGAACATTTACTAACAAAAATATTAACAATGATAAATTTATTAAAATCGATAATTTTGTTCCCGTTTCGTATTTTTTAAAAAAGAATATACCTCTAGGTCCTTTTAATGCTAATAAAATATTTACTAGACCATATTATGATGTTAAAATAACTGAATTACCAAGTATTACTAATTTTGAATATGTAAATAAATTAAATGCCGAAGGTTATCATGTTTATAAATATTTTATCTAAAATTTCATGATCTCTGATTTTATATTGCTCCTTTATTTTTTGTCTTTCTTTTCCCTTATTTTTGTTACCTTTATTGTTATTTTTTTTATTTCGTTTTCTTGTTTTTCTTTATTGACCATAATTTTTAGGTCTATATACATATAAATTAAGATTTTATATTATTTGAGATTTATTAAAATTATAAAAAGTAATCATAACGGGTATATTAAAAATATGAATATTTGTTTAATAAAAAAGTAGTTAAGACAAAACAAAAACCTAAAATAAATATTAAAAGTAATCAAATAAGATCATGGATAGAGTAAGAATTAAAATATTTTGACAATAAAGATCATATTGTATATAATTTTGACGATGATAAAAAATATTCTTTGTCTTGATACACTAAAAATTCTTGATTACTTAAAATCGTGTATATCCTATCAAAGAAAATTATCGTCAAATAAATTATGTTAAAAGAGCAATTAAATAGATTTAATTAATAATAAAGATTACTTTTTTTATATTTAATTATAATTTTTATGTATTAATATTATATAATGAATAAAACTAAAAAATTAGAAAAATTATTAATGCTTAAATTATATTTAGAGCAAGGTAATGATATTAATATTGACGAAGTTACGTTAGCTAATTATATTTTCTTTATTAATAAAAAAATTAAAAAATACAAAAACATAGACCATGATAAAACATCAAAAAGTATAAACACATCACCTATATTAAATTATGGTGAGATCATGACGGAAAATGACGATGCCGATGAGGTCATAACTGAAAATTATGATACTGATGCAGAAAGACGAAGACAAGAAGAAGCAGAAAGACAGAAAAGAAGACGCGCTAGAGAAGAAGCTGATATACGAGCTAGAGAAGAAGCTAACAGACGAGCTAGAGAAGCAGAAGAAGCAGAAAGAATAGCTAGAGAAGAAGCTGATAGACGAGCTAGAGAAGAAGCTGATAGACGAGCTAGAGAAGCAGAAGAAGCAGAAAGAATAGCTAGAGAAGAAGCTGATAGACGAGCTAGAGAAGCAGAAGAAGCAGAAAGAATAGCTAGAGAAGAAGCGGAAAGACGAGCTAGAGAAGAAGCAGAAAGACGAGCTAGAGAAGAAGCTAATAGACGAGCTAGAGAAGCAGAAGAAGCAGAAAGAATAGCTAGAGAAGAAGCGGAAAGACGAGCTAGAGAAGAAGCTGATAGACGAGCTAGAGAAGAAGCTGATAGACGAGCTAGAGAAGCAGAAGAAGTAGAAAGAATAGCTAGAGAAGAAGCGGAAAGACGAGCTAGAGAAGAAGCAGAAAGACGAGCTAGTGAAGAAGCAGAAAGACGAGCTAGTGAAGAAGCAGAAAGACGAGCCAGTGAAGAAGCAGAAAGACGAGCTAGAGAAGCAGAAGAAGCGGAAAGACGAGCTAGAGAAGAAGCTGATAGACTAGCTAGAGAAGCAGAAGAAGCAGAAAGACGAGCTAGTGAAGAAGCAGAAAGACGAGCTAGTGAAGAAGCAGAAAGACGAGCTAGTGAAGAAGCAGAAAGACGAGCTAGTGAAAAAGCAGAAAGACTTAGACAAGCTAGAGAAGAAGATATAATTCATAATTATTGGAATATGAAATATAATATGCCAAACAAATTAAATAATTATGAAATTACTGCTTATAATAATACAAATGATAAAATAACAAGATTAATGAATATTTGTCATTGGGGAGCACCTAGCAGGGGGGACTCGCCAAAGACAATATATGTATTGCGTAATAAAAATAACGATAAATATATTTGTTCGGCAACATATTTTAATCATTCAGTTTTAAATATAAATAATGTTAAATATCAGGGAGAACTTGGTTATGTGTGCGTTGACAAGGATTATAGAAATAAAAGTTATATTGAATATTTATTAAATTATGTATTAGATAATTTAAATAATGACACATGGCTATGGACAGATAATGAAGCTATTTCGTCTTTTTATAGCACTTTTGGTTTTACTTATATTAGAAATCATTCGAATAATTATAATATTAAATATGGAAATCACTTTAATATGGTATATAAAAAACCTCATTTGATATTAACCGATGTAGCACCTAGAAAAAATAATAATATAAAGTATTATCAATTACCATGTTTTGACCAAAATGTTTATCGCCATTACAACGCATGTGGCATTTATAGCGTGGTTAATATTTTATACATGATGTATTGCATGAAATACGATATGCAATGGTATAATATTCAAAATATTAACGATAGAACTATATATTTTAACAATATTAATGCTTGCGCAAAATTAATGAATCACATGTGTAAAATGGACAATGTTGATTATATTAACAAGACACAATTTAGTATAAATAATAATAAAATCAAGTATTTCGACGGTTGTGTTGAATGGGCTGGTGTTTTAAATGTTCAAAGTTTATTAGAAGAACATGATTTAAGTTATCCTATTAATCATATACCTTTAAAAAATGTAGATAACAAAACGTATATAATGCCTATTGATTCCCTACCCGCCCCTCGTGAATACGAAGGATATAAAATATATAATAATATTGATGATTTAATAAATGTAATTATGGTATCTACCGATTGTTCTACAATTACTGATTTTTGCGCGGAACAATTGGGCAATTTCGTTCCATACCTTCTTGTCAAAAATATAAATAATGATGATTTAAATGAAATAATCATGAGAACTTCATTTAAAATTAAAAGAATTTTTAATTTAATATTAAATTTAAAAGAAAGGAAAAATTATATACTACCTTTGCATATTGATAATAGTCGTCGTGATATCGGTCATTGGTTTTCTTGCGTAATCTTAAAATTAAATAATGAATATCATGTATATTATGCAGATTCCATTACACCAACTAATATGTATAATATATACAAAATCACCAATTTTTTAATTGGTGTCAATATAAAAAATGTCGCAAAAATTATATTATCTATATTGCAAACTTATATAACAGATATAAAGTATAATAATGGTAATAATATAAAAATGCTAGAATATGTTAACGGATTAATAACCAGTTTAAAAAAAATATCGTTGATAGCACAAAATCAAGTATGATATTTTTATAATTTAATATTTTTTGTGTTATAAATAAATTAGTAAAATATAAATATTTTATTAATTGTAAATTATTTTTCCGAAAATATTTCAAAAATAATTTACAATTAGTAAAATATAAATATTTTATTAATTGTAAATTATTTTTCCGAAAATATTTCAAAAATATTTAATATTTGGATAATAATTGCATAATAAAAAAGTTTTTAAATTATAAAAATAAATATATATGAATTATATATATAAATATGGATAATTTAAAAGATAATAAAAATACAAGTGATGATATAGATGAATTAATTAAATATATGAAAATTGAATATTCATATCCTAGTGTAAATGAACCAAATTTTCAAGAAAAAATTTATAGAAAACGAGAATTTTATGGTAATAAATATCCTGAAAGAGATAACGTAGAAAATTATGAAAATGTCAAAGAATATCGTAATAAAATTTGTGCCAGAAAGTTTGCATTATATGAGCATCAAGCATTATTAAGTAATTTCATAAACATGGAAACGCCGTATCGAGGTTTATTGGTTGTTCACGGAACAGGAACAGGCAAGACCGGAGCAGGTATAGCTATTGCAGAAATGTTTGTAGATTTAGTAGAAAAATATGGTAATAAGATATTAGTTCTAGTTCCAGGAACCTTAATTAAAGAAAAATGGAAGAATGATCTCATTAAATTAACAGGAAATAAATATTTAAGTGAAGCAGATAAATTATTAGTAAATGAAGCCGATAAAACTAGAGCATATAAAAATGCTTTAAATACGGCATTACAATATTATAAATTTATGACACATAGAACATTTTATAGGAAAGTAACAGGTGAAAAAAGTACAGAAACAGTAAAAACCGATGATGGTAAAGTTAAAAAAGTATATAGAAAAGATCAAGAAGGTGAATTCGTTAGAGAATTTTCAGTTGATAGAATATTACAATTAAACAATACAATTATTATAGTAGATGAAGCTCATAGATTAACCGGAAATCAATATGGTGATGCTTTATCTAGTATAATAAAAAAATCAATTAATTTAAAAATAGTCTTATTAACAGCTACCCCTATGAAAAATTTAGCAGATGATATAGTCGAATTATTAAATTTTATTAGACCTCAAGATGATTTAGTAAAAAGAGAAAAGATTTTTACAGGAGACAAAAATCATACTATGGCTTTGAGACCCGGTGGTTTAGAATATTTGAAAAAAAAAGCGCAAGGATATGTATCATATTTACGTGGTGCAGATCCATTAATTTTTGCTAAAAGAGTAGAAGTAGGTGAGAAACCTAAGGAATTATTATTTACAAAAGTAACGAGATGTATAATGTCATCTTTTCAAAATGACGCTTATACTAAAATTGTAGAAATGGCTAGTGATGCTTTAGATAAAAAATCGGAATCAGTTGCAAATTTTGCTTTCCCAGCTTTATCAGAAAATAAAAAAAGTTTAACATCAGTATCAGGACCTGAAGGTATTGGTATTTTAAAACAACAATTAAAATTACATTCAGAATTATTAAATAAAAAAATAGCGGAATTATTAGGTGTTGAAAATAATGTTAATGAAGAATTTATTACTTATTCTGATGTTTCTAAAACAATTACAGGATCTATTATGAAATTAAAATATTTAAGAAATTTTTCAAGTAAATTTCATGATGCATTAACAAACATTAATAAATTAGTATCAGGTCAAAAAGGACCTAGAACTTGTTTTGTTTATTCCAATTTAGTGAAAGTAGGTATAGAATTATTTAAAGAAGTATTATTACAAAATGGCTATTTAGAATATGAAGAAAATTATTCTAATTATAAAATAACTGACGAAACACTATGTTATTATTGTGGAAACAGTTTATTACATCATAAACAAAATAAAAATATAACTGATCATGAATTTTATCCAAGTACATTTATATCTTTTACAGGTAAAAATCCTGAAGATACTGTAGATATTATAGCTCAAGACAAACAACGAATATTAAATTCAGTTTTTAATAATGTTAAAAATAAAAATGGTAAATATATTAAATTAGTTTTAGGATCAAAAGTAATGACTGAAGGTATTGATTTTGCAAATATAGCAGAAGTTCATATTTTAGATGTGTATTATAATTTTGGTACGGTAGATCAAGTTATAGGTAGGGCAATAAGAAATTGTTCACATATGAATATGATTAATGATAGTTATAAATATCCTGAGGTTCATGTTTATAAATATGTTGTAGCATTAGAAAAAGAACTATCTAGTGAAGAAAAATTATATCAAAAAGCAGAACAAAAATATTTATTAATAAAACAAGTAGAGAGAGGTATTAAAGAAGCCGCTATAGATTGTCCTTTAAATAGAAATGGTAATATATTCCCCGAGGAATTAAAAGAATATAAAGATTGTGTTAGTCCAGGACAACCAAACCCAAATAATAAAGTAATATGTCCTCAAATATGTGATTTTACTGATTGTAATTATTTATGTATGGATCCATTGTTAAATTCAAAATATTATAATAAAGAAAAGAATATTTATAATAATTTATTACCTAACGATATCGATTTAACGACTTTTAATAAAAATATGTCAAAGAACGAAATAAATAATGCAATTGAAAAAATTAAAGAAATGTTCAAAATATCTTATATGTATAAAATAGAAGAAATTATTGAATATGTAAAAGATACATATGCTAAAGATAAAAAAACATTATTTGATGATTTTTTCGTATTAAAAGCATTAGAACAATTAATACCTGTTTCTGAAAACGATTTTAATAACTTTAAAAATGTAATTCACGATAAACTTAATAATCCGGGATATTTAATTTATATTGGTGGTTATTATATTTTTCAACCATTCAATCAACCAGAAAATATTACTATGTATTATAGAACTAATATTCATAAAGATTTTGTATCAGGTTTAACATTATATGATTATATTAATAATGTTGATAAATTTGCAAATATTAGAAATTTAATTGTCGGTGAAAGTAGTATTGAAACTGAAAATATTAGTGTTGCAGATGCTAAATCATATAATTTTAATGATGTTTTTGAATATTATGATAATCGCGAGGAATTTGATATAGTAGGTGTTATTGACAAAGAAATGTCCAAGAGAAAAGGTAAAAATGAATTAATGTTAGCTAATAAAGATGTTTTCAAAATACGAGAGAAAAGGGACAAAACAACCGAGAAAAAACGTGGTGTTGGTATTCCAAATTTATTTGGTGCTGTTTGTATAACGGCAAAAGATAAAAATTATTTAAAAAATATATCTAAAAAATTAGGTATTAGTGACGGAAGTAAAGTTACTAGGAATTTATTATGTTCTAATATTGAAAATAAATTATTATTTATGGAAAAATACTCAACTACTAAAGCTAAAAATAAATTCACTTATATGATGATACCAAAAGATCATCCGGTTTATAAATTCCCTTATAATTTAGAAGATAGAGTAGATTATTATAAACAACAATTATTAGAAAATGTTCATAAAAAATTACATATCGAAGTTAAAACTAATAATATTAAAGTAGATAATATACCTGTTAATACTTATACTATGATTATTAATGATAATGAAGAACTCGCAAAACATCATGATTATTTAAAAGAAAATTTTAATGCCGTTAAAAAAGATAAAAAATGGATTATTGAAATTAATTAATAAAAAAAAAGATTTTAAAACAATAATTATTATTTGAAATAAAAAATATTAAAATTTTTTTTATATCTTAAACAATTGTTGTAATATTTTCATATTGGATAATGTACTTTGTTGCATCAAATATTCGTAATAATATTTTAGTTAATTCTGTATGATTAAAAATATTTTTGTTTTCTGTACATAATAAATATAATTTATATCTTTCTTCATTAAATAATGATATGCGAGTTTGAACAATATTTTTCCTAACGAATTTTTTGATATCTTTGCCCCAATCTTTCCCCGCAATATTCTTTCGCAATTTTACTTCTGAATAAATTTGACCATACGTTTCACGACCTAAACCATAATCACTTAACTTTTTGAAATATTGTGCTTGTTTTATAATAACATTAATTTCATTAGTATTTGGCCAAGTATAAAAATGATGTTTTATATTATCAATAATACAATCGATTAAGCCCATAATAATGCAATTTTTATTATTACACGTTTGTCGTTCGTGACACAGAATTATATCAGAAACCATACGTATTTTTATTAATATATTTTTTATTGTTTCTTTTTTATTGTTTTTATAATCAAAGTATAATTTTAAAAGTTCATGATTAAAACGCTGAATTCTGGTAGATAAAATTTTGTTTCCATTATGACAAATCTTATTAAAATCATATTTGTCATAATTATTTAATTCCATATCATAATCATTTTCTTTATTATTATCATATATTTGTTTCAAAGTTGTTGCTTGTTCCAAAGCTTCACTTAAAGTATCAATAGGTTCATATTTATCAAAGAATGATAACAAATCCATAGGATAATCATTATCTAAATGACAATTTTGTTGTAGTTCAATCATTTTGTTTGTAGTATTTTGTATATATCTTAAAGATTCACTATAAAAAAATAATTTCAATTTTATTAAAAAAAATGAAAAAAAAATTATAAAGTTGGTAGAATAATAATTAATAATTAATAATAATAATAGTTAATAATATGTTTAAAATCGTTCCTACTAATAACACTGGTATTCATACTAGATTTGGTAAATTCAAGTCTATTAAATCTCCTGGTTTAAATTTTAAAATACCTTATGTTGATAAAATACATTTGGTATCAAATAAAATACATCAATCATCATTTAATTTTCATGTTCCTGCTAAGGATGGTTCTTTATGGATTAATATAGCTATACAGACTCGTATTAAACCCAAATTATCTGAAAAAGCATTTTATACTTTAGATGATCCTAAAGAACAATTAAAATCATTAGTAGAAAGTGAAATTAGAAATAGTATTCCTAAAAAAACTATTTTAGAAGTATTAACATCACAACAAGATATCCATGATTAATGAACATGTTGGTAAAGAAATTCTTAATTATGGTTATGAAATTAATAATGTTCTTGTTACTGATATACAATTACCAACAGAAATTGCCAATGCTATTAATAAAGTTAATGCTTCACAAAAAAATAAAGCTGCTATTAATGATTCTGAAGCTAATTTTATTTTGGATATGTTAAAAAAGCTGAGGCTGAAAGAAAGAAAACATTACAAGGTGAAGGTATGTCCTTACAAAGATTAGCTATTTTGTCTGGTTATGAAGAAAGTATAAATAAAATGTCAAAAGAATTTAATATTGAACCTAATAAAATATTAGATTTTGTTTTAACAATACAACATTTAGATACTATTAATACTATTGGATCAACGAATAATAGCAAAATTATTTTCCTAAATCATGAACCTATTAATCGTATGTCTTCAATATTAAATAATAGTCATGTTGAAAATAATAATACTAATAATAATAATAATTTGAATAATGATAATTTGAATAATTATATCGTTGATGATATTAATAATAAAAAAGAGTAATAATGATAATTTGAATAATTATAGATAATTTAAATAAAAAGAATAAAACAAGAATAAAATAAATTAAATATTTTTTATTAAGAAATAAAAATGAATTTAAAAACATATATAATAAAATATTTATTCATATAATATATAAATAAATATGAATATAACAAGTCCATATATTTCTACAGTTTTATATTTTTCAGTAATGTTAAAGCCTGATCAAATGAATGAAAATATTTATAATAATTTAAAAGAAAATATAATAACTCAATATAAATCAAAATGTTATAAAAATTATGGTTATATAATTGATATAATAAAAATAATTGACAAGAGTGATGGAACATGTGATATCAATAATACAGAAAGTGGGGCGAATTTTAATATTATGGCATCAGTTATATTATGTAAACCATTAAATGATACTTTTATATTGTGTCAATTAGAAAATATTACTAAAGTTTTAATAATGGCAAAAAATGGTCCTATTAATGTTATTATAATACCTGACCGCATGCATAATAATTTTATTTTTCAAGGTAATGAATTAAAATATAAATATAATGATAAACAATATAAACCTGTTGTTAAAGATGATATCGTAAAAATAAAAGTAGAACAAACAAAAATTGTAAATAATGCTGAAAATATTACCATTATGGGATATTTATATGATATGGCAACTGAAAATGAAATACAAATGTTTTATGATGAATATTATAAAGCTACTAACTTTTTAAAGTTAGTAAAATAAATGTATTAAATCATTAATTATAATTATTTTTTTATCATTTTATTTTTACTCGTAATTATTTTTTATTATTAATTATTATTATTACTCGTAACTACTTTTATTTTTACTTGTGATTATTTTATTTTTAATTGTAATTATTTTTACTTATAATTATTTTTACTCGTAATTACTTTTATTTTTACTTGTAATTATTTTTTATTATTGATTATAATTAATAATATTATTATATTTTTTTATTATTAATTATTATATTTTTGTTAATTTACTAATAATTTATATTTAAATATTTAATAACTATTACAATTATTAGAACTTGAATGAGTTTTTTTGACAATGGAAAAAATTATAAAAAAACATCATATAATAATTTAAATTACTATAAAAATATGCACTGTAATAATTGTGGTATAAAAGGTCATTTGTCTAGGAATTGTAATAAACCAATTACGAGTTATGGAATTATTTTAATTAATATTAAAACTTTAAACAATAATAAAAAAATGCAAATATATGATATTTTAAATGGTCCATATACTTTAAATGGTTCTAATAATATACAAATAAATTCTCAAGAAACATTAAAATTATTTTGTGAATTAAAAAACTGTATAAATTTTTTAATGATATCAAGAAAACATTCAATTGGTTATACTGATTTTTTGAGAGGTAGATATAAGAGTGATGATATTAATGGTATTTGTTCATTATTTAGACAAATGTTAGATTCAGAAAAACAAAAATTAAATACTTTGACATTTAAAGAATTATGGGATGATATGTGGAGTTATGATACTGAGCAAGCCGTGAATTCTAATCGTGTTTATAAAAATGATTATATTAATGCACAAAAAAAATTTGAGAAAATAAAAAATAGTACGGAAGAAGGTATATTACCATTAAGTTTTTATATTAATTCTGAAAAAACAATTTATACTTACCAAGAATGGGGATTTCCTAAAGGGAAAAAAAATTATAGAGAATCAGATTTAGATTGCGCTTTAAGAGAATTTACTGAAGAAACAGGATTAGAAAAAGAAGATATTACTATATTTGATAAAATAATGCCAATAGAAGAAGTATTTTTAGGAACTGATGGAATAATATACAAGTATATATATTATGTTGCAATGTATAATAAAGAAACAATAGATTTTAATTTAGATAAAATAAATGAACAAGGAGAAATAGGAGATATTAATTGGTTTTCTTGTGAAATGGCTGCAAAATTAATACGAGAACATCACGTAGCCCGTATTCATATATTAACAAGTATTTATACACATTTTTTAAATTTATTGGTAAATAATAATAACATAATTAATATTTTTGCTATTGATGAAATTATGAATACTGAAAATAATGATAATAATGATAATAATAATAATGTTATTGATAATAATAATGATGTTAATAATAATGATAATGTTAATGTTATTGATAATAATAATAATAATATTATTGACAACAATGATATTATTGATAATAATGATAATAATTATAAAAACTGCTAATTATTAAAACAAATTAGTTATAATATTAACCTCTTAAAAGATTAAAATAATTTTAAATAAATTTGTCATCTTGTTTTATTAATTATTTGTTTTTGATAATTACCAAAATCTAGATAAAACATTATAAAAAATCATAGAAAGAAAATATCCTCATCAACATCACAATTTTTTATTTCTTTATTGCCACTAGCTAAATAATCAACACCATCATCATCATCATCGTCATATTCTATTTCCAATTTTTTTTCAACTGTCGTATCTGTTATAGTATTTACATAATCGGATTCTTTTTTAATTAAATGTTGATCATCTTCTATATTATCTGTATCATTATTAATAAAATCTAAATGACCATTCATTCTTAAGGAATTTATTTGATTTTCATCATATTTTAATAATGCTGCACATAACATGTCATCATTTCCAATTGTGTTTAATTCACATAACATTATATCACCAACATTAAACCATACACGCTTATAAAATGATCCCGGTATTCTACAACTTCTTTCTTTACCATCGGAACATTTAACTTGTAATCTTTTGCCACCAACTTTTTTAATAACTTGGGCATATAATTGTTTAATATCTGCTTTATTATCTGCTAATATTAGTTTTTCTACTTCTTTTTTATCATAATTTGATACGCGTTTTTGTTTTTTATGTTTATTACCTCCTGAAGTATTTTTGACCATTATAATTAATATATTTGTATATGTATAAAATAATATAATACGCGATTGATTTAAAATATCATTTTTTTTTCATTATATACCTAAAAAACTTGACTTTTTATTTGTTCTTGGCTTTGGATCTGCATTTGTTGTATCTTGAGATTTTCTAGTGTATTTTCTTTTTGGTTTTTCTTGAATTTTGGTGTCTTCTATTTTTTCTTGATTTTTTGTTTCTTTTACTATTTCTTCAACTTTTGTATTTTTTCTAGGTTTTCTAACTTTTTTGTCTACTATTTGTTTAAGTTCTTCTATTGTTTCTTCTTTTGTTTCTTCTACTATTTCTTCAACTTTTGTATTTTTTCTAGGTTTTTTAACTTTTTTGTCTACTATTTGTTTAATTTCTTCTATTGTTTCTTCTTTTGTTTCTTCCTTAGCTGCTTCATTAGTTTCTGTTTCCTTAGTTGCTTCATTAGTTTCTGTTTCCTTAGTTGCTTCATTAGTTTCTGTTTCCTTAGTTGCTTCATTAGTTTCTGTTTCTTTAATTTTTGTTTTGTTTTCTTCTTTAATAGAAGTAATATTATCGTTATCATTATTTTTAGTTTTTTTTTCTGGCATAATAATTGTTTTTAATGGATAACCTTTATCATCTATAAAACGATTAAATTTGGTAATAATATCAAAGTGATTTTCGATATTATATTTAATTGTATTTTTAGCAAATTCTTTTCTTTTTTCATGTGATGTTTCAGATAATCTAATATGAGATAGACCATGATCTTCTTGATTATCTGATGACATTATACTTTGGAATGCTATAACCAATGTTTTAATATTCCATGCGGGAATGTATTCGTTTTGATGATAGGATGTTGCCGTAACACAAATATTTTTATTAATATTAAATCTACCTGATGGCGTTAGCATTCTAATACTACCCGCTTTAAAAGGATATCCATCATCTAAAATAATTATACCTAAATAATAACCTCCTTCATAATCACAATTTTTAAAATTTGTTAACAAGAAGTACCATTTATTTAAATCGTCAGGATCAGGATAAGCATCCATAAAGTCTTCAGGATTATTATGTAGCATTTTCATATCATTTAATCTTCTTCTCAAAAATAAAGCTGACATTATTATTATATATAGTATTAATATATATAAGACCATTGTATTTATTAATTTGTTAAAAATTCATTTTTTTTTTATAAAAGTATAAATAATCGATAATTAAATTAATTTAGTCCTTTAATATACTTGGAATACCTTTTCAAACTTTCGGTATTTTCAGTTTCTATTAAATCATCACTATCATTAAATTCGGCTTCTTCGTCATTATTTAATAAACCTACTGCTTCATAATAATTATAAGTAAAATTTTTATAAATTGGTAATATTGACATTTTTATTATATCACTCATATTTTTACCTTGTTTACATAAATCAGAAAATAATTTATCGGCACACATATTGGCATACAAAATAGAAAACCAATCGTAATCATCAATGAAATATTCTAACAAATCTGGATAAATTGTTCCGTTGTTTATTTCCATTTCTTGATTTTTGTTAATTATTTTGTTTATAAAATAATTGTTTAATTGTGTAAAAATAATTATTAAATCTTTCTTTTTTTGTTCTTCTTTTTTATTTTTATCTTCTATGATTGATGCTATTTTATTTATAAAATCCGGCGTATAAATTATGATATCATAAATAGTTAAAGCACAATATCTCAAATCAATAATATTATTTGTTATTAATTTATTTTTTTTGATATTATTAACCATATCTTTTTTCTCGTTTATTAATGCCATTATTATACGGCTATCCCAACATACATAATCCATCAATTTTGTTATTAATTCTAAATTGTCTTTTGATACATTGCTACCGCTTAATATTTCATATTTATTTTTGTTTAAACATGTATGAATAGCATAAAATATATTTTTAAATATAATTGAAATACTATTATAACTACTTGTTTTTCTATTAGACATAGTAATCACAATATAGGGCAATAACGTAGCATTTTCATATTTGGCCCAAGAGTTTAATATATAACATTCACTTAACATATTATCTAATTCTATTATACTAATTTTTCCTATTTTTGTATTATTTTGAAATATCTCGTAATCATTATTATAAATATCATTTATTTTCTTTTTTTTTATTAATACAAAATTTATCATAAACAAATTTTCAAATATTTCTAATATTGCTTGTAATTTTAAACTATATTTATTATTATATTCATTTAATTTATTACAATAAAAATCTATATCCCAAGTTCCTATTTTTGTTTTTTTTTCTTTTTGGACTATATTTATAAAATCTTGACATTTTATTAAATTAAAATAATTAGTTAAAAATTCTAACATTGTTTTAATATTCATACTATTTAGTGTAGTATTTCTATATTTAAATTCTGTATAATTATTAAAACCTAATTTTTTAGAATATTCATTTCTACAAATTATTAATTTTGATAAATTTATTATTTTATTATAAAATCTCACTGAATTATATAATTCTATTTTTTTCCTTTCTGCTTCATTTTCCGAACATTTCATCAATATTTTATAAGTATCCATTTCTATTTTTTCACTAGAATTATCAATATATAATTCACTTTCCAATTTATTTAATACTTTTTTTATTTGTGATATTTGTTGATTTTCAATACCTGATATAATGTATCTGTCAAAAATTCTTTCGCAAAATTTGATATCATCACGGTCCATATTCGATTTATGTAATTTGTAAAATTTTATTAATTGTTTATATATATCTTTATCATTATCAATATTATTTACATGTTGGTTAATTTTTAAAATAGTAGTTTTAAAAATATCTTTTTTAATAGTATTTAACAATATTAATAAATTATAAATATATGAATATCTTGAACATTCATCCGAAATAAGAGATAAAATTTGTTTATCTTTATTAAAATTATTAGTAAAATTAAAATCTTTTACTAAATTATAAGTTTTTATTGAATTTGTAATATAATTATCTACTAATTCTGGTATATTATTAACATTATGCCAATAATTAAACATTATATAATGTTATAAATAATAATAATAATAGTATTTATACACATGATTTTTTATTAAAATCATAAATAATTATGTTATTTTAAAAATATCATTTTAATATTATTAAAAAAAAATGAAATTAAAATTAATAATAATATATAATTATCATTATCATAATAAAATTATCATAATAATTATAATAACATTAATAATATATGCACGATTTTGAATATAAATATATTTTCGATAACAAATACGAAACTATTCAAGAGACATTTCAAGACGTTTCTATAATTTGTAAAATTTATGAAAATAATGTCGCTGAATTATATGAGATATTATATAATAATAACCCTGAACAATTTTGCGTATGTATTAGATCTATTGCTGAAAAATTATATGATAATGGTTGTAAAGAAATAATACAATTATTATACAAAGATGATTATGAAACAATTAAAGATAAAACTACATGGAAAATTATAGATAGGCATGATTGCGAATTTCAAGATTGTATTTATAACAAGACCGTAATAGTATCTTGTAATATTACTGAATTTATAGATAATATAGCTTATGCCATGGATTTAGTATAAAAAAAAATGATATTTTTTATTATTACTATGAATTTTATATATAATTATACATAAATACATACAATAAATAACTATATAATGGAAAATATATTAACAAAAGACGGTAAAAATTTATGGGAAACTTGGGAAACTTGTGAATATTCTGAAAAATTTACGAGTTCTTATTTTGATGAAGATCAAGATTCAAATAAAGAATCAAATAAAGAATCAAATAAAGAATCAAATAAAGAATCAAACAAAGAATTGGACAAAGAATTGGACAAAGAATTAGAAAATAAACAAGATGAAGATGTTAAATTAATTGATGAATTTGAAAATATGAATTTATCAAATGATTTATTACATGGAATAATATCTTATGGTTTTGAAAAGCCATCATTTGTCCAAGCATATGCTATTCAATTATTTAATTTAAATCGTGATTTAGTAATACAATCTCAATCAGGAACTGGTAAAACAGGGACATTTATAATTGGTTCGTTAAACAAAATAGATGTTAATGTTAATGGTTGTCAAGTATTAATTATTTTACCTACTAGAGAATTAGCTAGACAAGTAATGTTAGTATGTCAAGATTTAGCGTGTTATATGAAAGTCAAGGTTTTATTATGTGTTAAAGAAGATAGACATGTTAATTATAATGAAATTAAAAATATTATTAACAGAAATCCATGTGTAATAATTGGAACACCTGGTAAAATTCATCATTATATGGAAAAAAAAATAATAAGATCTGATAATATGAAATGTTTAATAATGGATGAAGCTGATGAATTATTAAAGGATATATTTTTAGATAATATACAATATATAGTTCGTTCTAGTGGAAAAATTAATATATGTTTATTTTCTGCTACCATGCCCGAACAATTTTTAAATATGACAAAACAATTTATGTTAAACCCAATTATAAAAACTTTAAAACCTGAAGAAGTGACATTAGATGGCATAAAACAATATTATATTGTCATAGGTAATTACAATGAAAAATTATTGATCTTAAAAGAATTATATAATAAAATATCAATTAACCAAGCAATAATTTATGTAAATTCTAAAAAAAAAGCTAATGAATTAAAAGCTGCATTAATAAATGATGGTTTTACTATTTCAGTTATTCATGGAGGTTTATCTACTGAAGATAGGAATAATATCATGTCAGAATTTAAAACGGGAAAAACAAGAATATTAATATCTACTGACTTATTATCTAGAGGTATTGATATTCAACAAATTTCATTAGTTATCAATTATGAATTACCTGATATATCACAAATGTCATCTTATATTCATAGAATTGGTAGAAGTGGTAGATTTGGTAGAAAAGGAACGGCAATTAATATTGTTCATGTCAAAGAAACATATAAAATAAATACTATACAAAATATGTATCATACTATCATTAATGAATTACCAATGAATTTTACTATTTAAATATCATTATTTATAGTTAATGTTTGTTGTCTATTATACCATATATAATTATATATGAACAACCAAGATACCAATAAAGCTACAACAAATATTGTTGCTGATTTGTTTAATTTATCAGTATTCAATATTACTAAAAATATAACAAGTATTAATAATATATTTTTTAATTTTTTAACACGATTAGATTTAGTTCTCATATATAATAATAAAGTATATTTTATTTATAGTTTTATTTGTTTTATTATTTTATTATAATTTATTTTATTATTTTTTATTATTGTTTAATTATTTTTATTATTGTTTTATTATTTTTTATTATTGTTTTATTATTTTTTTATTATTGTTTTATTATTTTTTTATTATTGTTTTATAATATCTGAATTTTTTACGAAAACGCCAATTAATATACCATTTTGTATTAATTCTGTAAATACTTCGGTAATTAATTTTAATACGTCAATGTAAGGTATTGGTATTTGAACTATTGATAGTATTATATCAATTATTGACATAAATACAACGATAAAAATTAATATCCAAGACCATACACTTTTAACGCCGCTTAAATATAAAATACTGACCGTTATAATAATATTTTGTATAGCCTCAGTAATTAATTCTATTCCTAAATCTGCAATTCCTGCGGGAACACCTGCTACACCTACAGTTGCCGCATCTGCTGCAACTTCTACACTAGATGCACCAAGATCAGTTATAGATATTAAAATTGATGTAATTATTGTTATTATAAATATTATATTTTGTGTTTCCATATATAATTAATGTATATAATAATAAATATTAATTTGTATATAAAATAATTACACAATTACTTAATCCCGTATCAGATACTAAACCAATTGCATCACCCCTTTGAAAGTATTCTGTTTGAGGACCGCTTATCCATTCTACTTTAAATGAGGCCGTTGGATAATTTTGGAATAAACCTGTAGCATTATTAGGCGTCCTATATACAATATTATTTGTAGGTATTAATAATGTCTCACCCAATTTAATATTTATACATGATGGATTTGGCATTGTAATATTTGATGACGTAGCCGAAAATCTAATAGTAGCCATAACACCCGTACTACCACTATTAGTTACACCTGATGTATATGATCCATAGCGTAAATTCATTACATAGATATTAACTGTTCCTAAACTAACACTTGCATTATTTGATAATTGTAAAGAAAAACCATACAATAAACCTCCAAATATAGGGAAAATAGGAACTTCATTTGTTTGTTTATTTATACCTATTAAACTTTGGAAACCTGCTGAATCACCAGAAAAATAATATTGTAAAATACCATTTATAGGTCCTGTAGGTCCTGTTAAACCAATTGAACCTGTAGGTCCTTGTTGCCCTGTTGCACCTGTAGGTCCTCGTTGCCCTGTCGGTCCAGTTATTCCTTGACCTGTAGCTCCTGTTTCCCCTTTTTGACCAGTAGGACCTGTAGAACCTGTATCACCTTTTTGTCCAGTAGGACCAGTAGCACCATTATCACCTTTAGGACCTGTAGGACCTGTAGCACCTGTATCGCCTTTATCACCTTTAGGACCTGTAGATCCAGTATCACCTTTAGGACCTGTAGATCCAGTATCACCTTTAGGACCAGTAGAACCTGTATCACCTTTAGGACCTGTAGATCCAGTATCACCTTTAGGACCAGTAGAACCTGTATCACCTTTAGGACCTGTAGATCCAGTATCACCTTTAGGACCAGTAGAACCTGTATCACCTTTAGGACCAGTAGAACCTGTATCACCTTTAGGACCAGTAGAACCTGTATCACCTTTAGGACCAGTAGAACCTGTATCACCTTTAGGACCAGTAGAACCTGTATCACCTTTAGGACCAGTAGAACCTGTATCACCTTTAGGACCAGTAGAACCTGTATCACCTTTAGGACCAGTAGAACCTGTATCACCTTTAGGACCAGTAGAACCTGTATCACCTTTAGGTCCAGTAGAACCTGTATCACCTTTAGCACCAGTAGAACCAGTATCACCTTTAGGTCCAATAGATCCAGTATCACCTTTAGGACCAGTAGAACCTGTATCACCTTTAGGACCAGTAGAACCTGTATCACCTTTAGGACCAGTAGATCCTGTATCACCTTTAGGTCCAATAGATCCAGTATCACCTTTAGGACCAGTAGAACCTGTATCACCTTTAGGACCAGTAGAACCTGTATCACCTTTAGGACCAGTAGAACCTGTATCACCTTTAGGACCAGTAGAACCTGTATCACCTTT